>Ga0207664_10000323_pt1 | contig 35548 bp, 50 predicted proteins | sample LARL83metaG_FD_184349 | JGI IMG/M metagenome (GOLD analysis project Ga0207664, IMG submission 184349) | Corn, switchgrass and miscanthus rhizosphere microbial communities from Kellogg Biological Station, Michigan, USA - LAR L8-3 metaG... | ecosystem: Host-associated > Plants > Roots >... | reverse complement strand
GCCATTTAAATCTAAAATGGCTTCTAAAGGCAGCTGCGTCTGCGTTAGCGGTGCTCCCATATAGGGGTCTCCTGTTTATAGGGTAAGCATATTAGGGGGTTCTCCCCTCAAAGATAGTGAAAATGGGTAGCTTTATACCCTCAAGTTTCGTTTCCTAATGCCGATAAGGTATATAAGAGGGAGGACTAGTCATGATCATCAAATACACAATTGTTACGATAGTAGGACTAATCGTACTTAAATATTTCAACCCAAGTGCTGGCGTTTCTTTCACGTTAGGATGTATGGTCTATGGATTTATGCAAGGAAATGAATCTTCTAAGAAACCTTCTGCTGACGAGTAGCCGTCGCTTGAGGTCCCGTCAAAAAGGCCTGTGAAGATTTTGTGAGGGTTGAAGTCCCTCTTTTATTTTTAGAGGCTTGGGGGATGCCCTGAGATTGTGGGGCAGGCGTTTGAGCGAAAGTGGCTTGCGCAGCTAGGATGTTTTGCGGCTTAAGCTCCGAGGAAAGAGGAGATCCGGTGAGAAGACTCAAACTCTGTCTCATTTTGTAACTTGGTTTTTCACCTTTAAGCTGCGCTTCCGTAATTCTATTTGTCAATTTTTGTTGAAGAATATTGTTTATCTCAGGATACATCCCATTAAAATGCAACATATCTTCAGGCTCTAACATGCCTTTAGCGGCTTTGCCCATAACATGAAGTGGATCTATGGCTATCTTTAAAGCTCTCTCGTAAGAGCGTTTCTGTTGTGTTTGATCTGGTTTTGGATCGAATGCAAGTTTGGGGCTATTATCCTGCGGTCTCAAATTAGAAAGGTAATTTGAAATTCTACCCTTTGCCGATGCAAGAAGCATATTTTGCTCAGGATAAAGATTCGCTAAGGGATGATCATGAAAGATCCCCGGCTTAGATTTATTTTCGTTGGGGTTAAAATCCACCATACCACCCTCTGCTAACCCGGGCTGAAGAGGGGGCAAATTTTGGTTTTCCATCTCATTGTCGATATCCTGCTGAACGCCGCCGTTCTTTATCCATTCATCGACCTTATCCATGGCTTCTTGCGTTATAGGTGTTTGGTCCAAATAAGGAATCGATTGCTTATAGCCTTCTTTGAACAAACCATTTACCGAAGAGTTTAAAAGATTCTCTCCTGTAGAGATCTGTTTTGAATAGTTTAAAAGCGGGGCTAAATCTCCGGCTGCACCTTCAGAGAGCCATTTGGTAACGGTAGGTACTGTATATTTGCCGAGTTGGCTCATTGGTTTTTTGATAGCCGAAGCTAAAAAAGGTGTAGCCCAATAGCCGAGCTCACCTACTTGTTTTGATAATGCATTAGCACTTGTTGCTGCGGCAGCCCATGCTGAAGAGGTCAAAGCATTATCATAGAGATGTTTGCCAAGATTAAACATCTTCTCATCATAGAGGCCACGATCAAATAGATTTACAGCTCGAGCGGCCTCTTCTCCTGCGATCCCTTTTGCTTGCGCTCCCATACCTGCTAGAAAAGAAGTGGCTTTAGACCCCAAATTAAGCTGTTTTGCAGCACCCATGCCACCTTCAAAGATCCCCCCCAGCAATCCACCTATGCCAGCGTTGACTAAAGCTGAGGAAACAGGGTGCTCAGGATCACCTTGCCCAATCATAGCTTGGCTGATTTGATCACCACCAGTAACAGCGGCATTCGATATAAATGCTTTAAGAGCAGTAGAACCCAATTTTCCTAAAGCGGGAAGAGCTTCCGGAAGGATCTTGCCTACGCCCTTTGCAATAAGACCTGCTTCCCCCACGCCGCTGGCTAGCCCTGCTCCTAAGCCACCAGCTTCTGCGATACCATGAATCCAAGGATTGGCTTGTTGACGGGCTGCAATATCTTCAGCGCTGATATTTGGAACACCAAGCTTGCTTAAACCAAGTTCCGCTGCGGTAGCTAGTGGGCCAGCAAATCCCTGCGCAGCTCCTTCTAGTCCTGTGAGGACTTTCTCCGAAGGAGTCTCTCTCGAGCTAAGAGAATCATCTTTTAGACTATCGAAATCTTCTCCAGAAAGATCTTTCTCATCAGTAGGGTCTTGCTGAAGTTTGTCGAAATCCTGACCTGTCAGATCCTCAGATTGCTGTTGAGGCTTGGGAGGCATATCTGCTTTTAAACTATCAAAATCTTTCCCGCTTAAATCTTGGGAGGTATTGCCACCTTCCGCGAAATATTGGCAATCTTTATTATGCTCCCGTTTTGTCTCACAAAAATGCTTTACTTCACCGCCTTCTGCAAAGCCACCATAGCATCTGCAATTGGGGTGCGGTTTCCCCCGTGATTTGCAATTTGGATTAATACAGGGCTGATTTTCCATATGAGTCTCTTATTGAGATGCTGTTTGACCAACTCTTATTGCTCTTCCATCAGGACCGCGCTTATAAGTCACACCATTGACGACTTTTATATCAGAATTTGCAGCGCTCGATTGCTTCTGAAATTGCTGTTTGCCCTTTCTAGTAGGCATACTCATCTGCGGGAATGCGGTTTTTAAACCATAACGATCCAAGGCCGGGGTTGCTGCTTCCATCCCAGCAAAATGCTCTACCCCTTTTTGATATTTTGCCTCGATATTACCTGGGAAAGCCTTATCGCTAATCGTTGGGAACATGCCATCAAGGATCTTTGAAGCCTGCTCTGTAGACATCGCTCCAGTATCACGTGAAATTCTAGTAGCTACTGCATCAATTAATGCAGCACGTCTCTGAGGATTGAATTTGTTAGCAGTGATCGAATTAGCAAGCTCTTTAAAGCTATTGTCCCAGATCTGCAGAATAGCTCTGTTGGAAGCCACTCCTTTTGCTTCATTTTGAACTTCTGGCACATCAGACGGAGGGATTACCCCGGGTAGATCGGGTGCCAATTTGCCGAGATTTATTTTCTTTTGAAGAGCATTATAATCTACTCCGCTATCAAACTTCGGAACTTCCGCTTGTCCTTGTTGCTGTTGATTTTGATGTTTCTGCAAGTAGTTCACAGTATTCATATTTTGCATATTGGCTGCATCTTGGTTGTTTTGATGCATTTTCTGCATTATTGCGGGGATGACTTGGTCATTCAACACCTGCTGAGCTTGAGGGTTATTACCAGCAATATCCGATAAATGTTGAGCTGCCGTGGCGGCCATATGATTGAAAGTTCTGTTTTTCTCAGCTAACCCGGCATTTTGAGCATTGATAGCATTCGCATTTGCCAACATTTGCGCAGTTTGGGCCGGTATCATTCCCGTCTGGGCTTGAAGCAATTGATTCTGATAAGCCGCTTGTCGAATCTGAGATTGCTGCATCTCATGATTATAGGTCATGTTTAAGAAATTTTGGGAATTGGTTCTATTCTTTTGTTGAGCATCCATATCCCGTTCGATTTCTTTATTCATCATCTCCATAAGCTGATTTGGTTGGCGCGTTAAGCCTGAACCAATACTACTTACTAAAAGTCCAAATAAAGTGCCGATCTTGCCCAATGTGTCTTTTTTACCAAACATTTGTTTATAGGTTTCAGGACTCACTTGTCTCGATGCAAGATCTTGCGCAAATTGCATATCGCGTTGATTATATTCATCCGCAGTTGGATGATATTGATATCCTGGTAATACTCCCGGAGAAGACGCTTGTTGGAGCGATGATTTTGCGGGTTGTTGGGTATTAGCGGTCGCATTTGGCGCAAAAGCTTTTACCGATTGCGCAGCTGAAATGCTATTATCGGGAGCTTGTGGCACAGGAGCTGCAGGAGGAGCAGGTTGTTGAGCTACCTCTTGTTGCTGTGGCTGTGTATCGGATGATTCTTCATCATCTTGACCATCATCCGTACCTTGATCTTGCTCCTGATCACCGCCTCCTTGTGGTTCGGCATTTTTATCGATCTCAGCTTCATCAGAATAATATTTTGTCGGGTCAGCCATGGTCATGCTCTCTTCTTTGCTAGAACTTTAGCTACAAAATCAGCAGCCCCGCGAACAGGATCTTTTCCTTGGGTTACACTTCGTGGGATAACAATTTCACCTTCAGATAGCTTTGCAGAGATTTTATCATTGGCATAACTATCCCCCTTTTTCACGGCTTTTTCTTGCGGAGATTTAGCCTTAACGTTGCCTCCGCCGGTATAATCCACTCTTTTCGCCATACCACCTTTAGCAGCTACTGCAAGCATAGCCGGTCCAGCCATATCTGCAATATCAGGACCTGCCATAGCTCCCGCAGGACTTGCAGCAGTCGTGGGAGATTTTAATAAACTTCCAACCCCTTTACCTGCAAAGGAAAAGCCTTTTCGTAGGGCTTCAGCGCCAGGATTACCAGCTGCAGGGGCAGAAAAAGAATTGTTATATCCCTGCAAAAACTTTCCAAAGGAACTTTGCGCCATATTATTGGGATTAGCGGAAGAAGCAGTTGTATCCATAGATGCAGTCGGATCTCCTCCGTCCGCCATTTTGACTTCGCCACCTTTAGCAAGACCTAAAGCAGAACCAATACCGCTCATAACGCCACCAATGATGCCCTGCTGACCTTGCATTTGCGTACTAGCAAGTCCAGCATTTGCATTATTGACGTTACTTTGCATGCCAACCTTTTGATTGTTTGTATTATTGATAGAATTGAGCAGAGCCTGTTCCTGTGCCTGATTGGCTTGCACGTTAGTGTTCATCGCTCCGATTTGCTGACCAGCTAAAGCGTTAGCTTGGTTTGCATATGCTTGTTGTGCTGCTTGTTGCTGTGCTACTTGACTGGTGCCAAGATTTGCTATCTGTTGTTGCGTATTGCCCATCGCTTGCTGTTGTGCGGTTTGAGCCTGGAGAGCTGCTAATGACTGATTCGCCTGCATAGTTGCAGCTTGACCAACCGCTTGCTGCTGATTAGCCGCTCCTTGTTGAGAAGCTTGTCTTGCCATTAGCCCAACGTTTTGAGAAGCGCCTCTCTGGCCAGCCATAAGAGCTGCCTGATTAGCTGTATTCTGCCCGGTCTGTTGATTGAGCATGGCTTGCGCAGGATTAGGCCCCCTTCCGGCCGCTATGTTTTGATATTGTCCTAGCGTACCTTGTTGTTGAGCTGCTAAGCCTTGGAGACCTGCTAAAGCTGATTGCTGAGTACCAACTCCATTAGCTCTAGCCATTTGAGCAGCTTGATTAGCTAACCCTCCTGTGGAATTATTTTGGAGCGCTAAACCATTTTGGTTTTGCAATGCCTGAAGTAGCGCATATTGATTATTGATTGCATTGGCGTTGGAATTATAGCTTTGCAATGCCTGATTATAACTGATCGGCGCAACAATATCCGTTTGACCCGGCGCTTTAAAACCGGTACCGGCAGCTCCTCCGGAGGTGCCAAATAAGCCTCCTATTCCGCCCATTTTATATCTCCTTTGTGAGAACGATCATGTTGTCTGAACATGATTTTAGCTTCATGCCGTATGCAATCAATACCAAGAGGCTTGCGGTAGCACCTTTTGTCAAAAGATTAACGGTTCCAATCATTTCAGTACAACCGCTGTGTTTTGCTTCATCGCAAATTCGATCTGCGATCTGGGAAGCAATGCCCTTTTTCCTAAATTGAGGAAGTACAAATATATCAATGATATAGACCTGATTTTCATTGAGATAACGATAGGTAGCAAAACCCTCTTTGATCTCTAAAATGCGATCATCGGTTCTCTCAGTCAAATATTTTGCATAGAGACTAACCATATTTTGATCATCCAATGCTTTGTGATGCTGATTGTGGTCTGAAATCCTTTTTCAAACCAAGTACCATATTAATACCCGATAAACTCAAACCTTGCCCAGGGGAAGCACTTAGTGTTGAATCATATATTTCCTGCACCCCTATGCTTACTGCCATACAACGTTGCCTCTCAAAGAAAACACGCCATGACTCAAGATTCGAGCCACCTCCAAACGGGTTTCCTTGTCCAAATGGGCTTTGAGAAGCTCCACTGCCAAAAGGCGTGCTATAATTTATCGGACTAATCAGAACGCTCTGACTGGGGCTTATTTCATAATCATAGAACATGCTGACATAAAGCTTATGAGGCGAGTAATAGGTACCCAAAAGATAGAAAAAATAGGCTCTTTGATAGCCTTGCAGCATATTAAAATTGAGAGGGCCTGTTTGGAATTTTATTAAAACCGGATTTGAGCCATCGATGTAAGTTCCAGATTTCTCCTCATATGCATTACCTTGTTCATTTATATAAGTATGAGATCCAGCATAGATGCAGCTAGAAACCGCAGGTACTCCAGTAAAGGTACCCCATTGACTGTAATAATAGTCATACATCAATGTGATACCGCTATCGAGAGTGAAGCGTACCTGATTTTGTTGCTCGATATTTACCGCACTATTTACCAAAGCATCAGTTGTAAATTTCTCAACAGGAGAGCCAATGTAGGTAGTGCCTAGGTTTCTATCAAGAAGCCATATGCCCTTATCACTTTGAAACATCAGGCCATTGGGCATCAAAACAATGGAATTTTGATTGGTACATCCCACTGTTGAGGTCACAAATATAGGCTGACTATACTGATTGTTGGCGCCCGTATTATCGGGGCCGGTACCATTTAGATAAAGTATGGCGTTTCTTTTGAAGAAAATAATCTTATCATCGAGTGGTGCAATTCCCGTTATAGGGCCTGTATTGCCTTGAGTTGAAGTCGTTGGCGGGATATAGATCGTAAAAACATCACTGGTTTCAACCGGCGTATTTTCAATTACCTGCTTTGAATACCAAACCGTATTAGGATCTTCAGCATTCACAAGCCACAATCTCGTATCAAAAATCGTCATAAGATTGGTAGCAGGTACCGCTATATTCTCAACAACCCCACCGGTCGTATAGAGAATGTTATTACCAAGAATGCTAGCATCCGAATTCCCATCTACGTACTTAACTGAATCAATTGTTGTATCATTAAGAAGTGGCGTAAATATGCTTGTAATCTGATAGTAGATCTGTTGCGCTGCGGACCAACGATAGATACAAATCTTTACCGGGCTCGCTATTTTCATGGTCAGACGTAGAGTTGGGATATTAAGAACCACTGAGCTATTGCCGGAAGTTGTAGTGACACTTATAGGGATGCTAGGAGCTGATCTAAATAGGTTGCCCTGATTATCGCACCATTCATAGGTGACTTGATAAAAATATTGCTGGGCTATTTGTGCCCCTTCAAAAGTAAGAGTGGTTCCGGTTTGAACGCTAGCCCCATTTTTATTCATGGTTACTGTATTGCTAGTGAAACTTACCACAACACTATTTGCGGCTATTCCTGTCCCGCTTATAGTCATCCCAATACCAATTCCTGAGGTTGAGGAAACATTGGTAATGATAGGAGATGTATTTGAAGTATTTCCCGTAACCACAGGATCTGCTTGGGTAGCACCTTCAACGTTATCAGGCCAGAGAAAGAAAAGATGCTCAACCGGCAAATAACCATCATACATCCATAGGAAACCGCCGGCTAAATGCAAATCTAAGCCAATAGAACTAGTATCCATATTGGCTGTTGTGAGATCGAAATTAGATAGATTAATGCCAAGTTGAGCATAAATACCTGCTGTTTGCGTCCCTGATGGAATATTAGTATCTTTATTAACTGCCTGAATAAGATCTTTATAAAGATAAGGAATACTTGCCGTAGTAGCGTCGATAGCTACGTTTGGCAAACCCTGTGTTAGATAGCCACCCCCATTCTCATAGGCTAATTTAGCGGCTAATACGGGACTTGAAGAGAGACTTCTACCCGCATTGATCAGAAAATAAGTGGATTGGTAGGAACTCTGATAAGCAGATAGAAAATAGATCATTCCATCTATGATGAATGCTTTTGATGCCAATCCAACGCTTCTAACAATGGTAGATGCGGCGCTTACAACGGCCGATGTTAAAGTATCTCCAGGGCTGCTAGCGGAATTACCGGCGGTGTTAGCAGACAAAGTTAAAGTAGTTCCTGAAACCGTGAAAGTGGTGCCAGCTGTGATGTTTGCGGCCGTCGTTTGATCGATAAGATACATGCCGTTTACTAAACCGCTGGCATTATTGACCGTGATAGATGAAGCCCCTGAAAGAAAAACGGATCTAAAAGTAGATCCTAAAGGAGTAACAACGATACCATTGATATAATGAGTAGCAATTGTAGAATCATAAGAATAGTTATTAGAAACTTCATAATAGACATAACAAGAACCGTACATTGCTACTGAAGTTATATTGCTGATAGTCCCGGAAGAGATAATCTCAACCGGATTCATAATAGGATTTAGGTTTGCATCCGTCGATAATGTATATCCTGTATTTGATCCACTATTGTAAAAGCTTACATAAACACGCATAGCCGATGAGTTGCTCGTATCGACGGTTACGCTCATATGGGTTGCGGTATAGCCAGAGTAGACCTTGGTGCTCGAAAATAAAAAAGAAGTATTTAAGCTCACTAAATTGACCGACTGGCCACCTGATGTGGTATCGTAAGCTATATAAAGCTTATTATTTGCAATATACCCATCAAAGGATAGGGCGCTCGAAGGCACATAAGAAGATGCGATATCTGTATTTGCGCTTACCTGTGAAGTATTTACTGAGTTAACAGATACATATTGCAAATGATTAGTTGCGCTAATCACGTTTGTGAAGACGATGATAAAGTTTGTGCCTAGATAAAAAACCCTTAATCCCCCCGTTACTGTGCCTGAAGAAACCGGTATCGGAGTGGGGGCTACTATATTTTGGCCCGTTTTCGCATCGGCAATCGCATACTTGGCCACCGTTGTTGTGCCATTGTTTTCCAAATACACACTGCATATAAGACCATTTGCTGAAATTGCCGTATCTACCTGGGATTGATTGAAATTGTTTCTAATCAAAGGAAGCGTAGATAGACTCAAAGGCTGCAAATCCCCTTTAGTGACCCATGTGTTGTTTCCGGTATTGAAAGCAGAGATCTTATTTCCGAGCGCCGTAAGATTATTATTAAAAGTGGTCAAATAGGAATAACTGGTATCAGGCAGTGATGATATCTGAGCATATCCATTTCTCTTTTGAAGCAAACCGCCTTTTGTAAAGACAGTATTTTCAAGATTAACAAAATTGCCCATTTGCACACGTTTAGGATCGGTCTTGGTATCAAGGCCCTGTGCAAAATTGATATCGAATGCCTTTTTAACTATCATATCTTAAGCACCAATCAAAGCAGCCTGAAAGCCACCCCTAGCTTTTGGGGCGGTCCCTGTAAAGGTAATCTGACAATTTAAATAGAGTCTAATTGCCGCTATCGCTTGATATGTGAACATGAGCGAACCTGATCTCGTATAATTACCTAACCCAGATGTAGCATTTTGTCCCTCTATAGAATTAAAATCTATACAAGCAAATCCCCCTATGAGGCCTGTTATGTTATTATTTGCAGATGAAACTGTAAAATCAAGATCTGTAGAAGGATTCGTACTATTATCGCCCATCTTTAATTGCACTTGAGCAGTGATGAGATAAATCCCGGCGGCCGGTATATCTAGAAATTGAAGATTAAATGGAGTAGCCGATGTTAAGCTCAAGAATCCATTCGTATTCTTGTTTGCAGGCCCAAATACGGTAGACCCCAATGCCACAAAGCTCGCATTGCCTACATTATTTATAGATAAAAAAGAATTGGAACTCGGCAAAGCCGGGGGATATACAAAATTGTAATCTACAACCTGCGAAGAGCTGGGACTGAAATTAATAACGTTTGAACCAGCAGCATTTCGACCCATTGTATAGGGACCAGCAGAAATGACAGCTGGTGTGTTGGTAGCACTTTCAAAGGTAAATGTAGGATTTGAAAATGATGCCGATGCTGTGCCAGAAGGAAGACCTGTAATCGTTCCTGTCGCTCCGGTCACAGAACCTGATTGCGTAATCCTGACTTGGTTACCGTTTCCATCGTTATAATAAAGGTCTACCCCGCTCTCATAGAGGCAACCTATATCGCTCGCGCCAGCCAATGGTGCGGTTTGGGCGTTAAATCGTACACTTCTTAGCGCTGTTGCATTGTTATCGTTATAAGGCAAATCAGCTGTAATACTAATTCCATCGGGCTGAATCTGCACCCCTTGGTTAGGGGAATGATTATGGCTATCTATCGCATTTAAACATGCAACAATATTATTAGCCCAGTCTGGCCCCGGATCTTGCCCCGGAACCGGTATGGGAAGATTCATGTTTGGGGAAACAGTTATATTAGCCATTTTTTAATACACCCATATGGAAATCACAGTATCTGCACTGCTTTCTAAGGTTATAAATAAATCTGTAGATGCTTTAGATCTCCAAATCACCGCGTTAGCCGTATTATCGGTAAGAATCCATCCTTGCGGCATGCGCTGCAGAAGATGATTGATGGCTTTGGGAGTGCTGGCAGTAAGACTTATGTTTTCGATCGCATTTCCCTGTAAAAAAGGGATTGCGATAATAGGATTAAGGATAGAAGACCATTTAGTCTGAGCCAAATCCCAAGGAAGTTTTGTGCTAAGCTGAGCCATAATACTTACCAACCAGCGTTTCCACCGCCACCGGAAGCAAAGCCATTGCCACCATATAATGGGTCTTGGCGAGTATTTGAGATTGTATCGGCCTGACCCGCATCTCTATTTTGCGCAGCACTTTCGATTCGATCTTTTAAGAATGCTATCTCTGCATCAAGTTTAGCTGTATCGGACTCTTCTTTATCGAGAGCGTATTTTGCTGCTCTGACAATAGGATAGCGTAGCCATCCGGAGTAGCCAATCGTGGTTAAATCTGTGTCCTGAAGCAAAGCAGGAAGGCGTGGAGAATACCACATCCGTATCTGCTGATTACCCGCAGGAGTGGGGATGATGTTGACGAAATTGCCCATAAGGCGATAGCGCATGTTATATACGCCATAAATCGTTGAAGTGCTATTTGGATAAACATACTTATTGCGTTCGATGAAATCAAATTTAAGTAAAGTCACCCAAGCATTGTTGCTGGTGTTGATGCCTAAATCCATTCCCGCAAGCTTATAAAAAGCAGGAGCAGGAGTTCCGGAAGCGGCGTTTGGATAAATGCCACCAATATAGTTAGTCGCGCCATCCGGAAGAGGATAGTTGATCGTCGTACCATTGGTATTGATGAAAGCAATTTGTGAAGCAAAAAGATCCTCATAACTGTCTATGAGAAGATCGTAGAGTTCATACATTGCAAGACGAAGGAAAGCATTCCATTCGCTTGTTGTTACAAAATTGCTATTTACCCTATCCGCGGTCTGTTGCGATCGTAAGCGCAATTCAAAAAGTGACATCTCACTTGGAGGAGCTGCCACCATTTGGACTATGGATGAATATGGCGAGGTGCCTGAACTATTGGTACCTGCGACCTGGTAATAATACATAATACCGACGCCCGGAAAGGGATCGATATACTGTGTCACTACTCCCACAGTCGCAAGATTAGTAAAATTCACCCCATCCGTAGAACGCTGAATCTGATACCCTGTCGCACCTAAAGAGCCTGTCCAGGTGAGTAGAATATTTCCATCAGCCTGTTCCACAGAAAGGTTCTGAGGCTGGTAAGGAACAGCCATTTCTGTCCCCTATCATTAGAGCCCATCGATGGTTACTGATGATCCATCGTACTCAAATTGCATTCCGATAATTGTCCCATCCGCTGGCGCTGTAGGAACAATAGTTGTGGTGCTAGAGTTGGTGGCTGCCCCGAATTGAACCATAATCAGAGCACCACCATTTTGAGCAATATTGGAGTTAGCAATGGTCTGGTTAGGATCGCCGACAACAGTAATCTGAGAAATCGCAGGGACGCCTGGAATACCTACCGTGCCGCTACCCCCGATAGATCCAGTTGTTATAGCGATGAAAGCTTGTCCAACCGTTGGCGTTAGCCCCTGTTGCAGACCGGCAGCTTGCCATTGCGCAAGTGTCGTGGTTCCCAGAGACGTTATGACATAGGCGTCATGTTGTGTAACACTTGTGGTGCTCGTGCTCGTTAAAACGTTGGTCTGCCAATGGAGAAGACCCATGAATTTATTAAAATTGTTCTTGAATTTGATTAAAGCATAACCAGCTTGTGGGTTTGGATTGGTATATCCATTAACCGAGCCTGGGGTCTGACTTGTATTCATCATTACATATTCAACGTAACCATTACTTTTAACCGATGTGACACCTAGGCCACCAGTATCGGCATGATTAACCGTGAAATTAACCCAGATCTCTTGAGGCTTTACTATATTTTTATATGTGGATTTTCCATTAAGACCAAAACCGCGAGGTACTGACATAAGGCTGTCCCCTTAAAATGAGCCGAGATTTCTCTGCGGGTAGCTCGGCACCACTTGCCCGCCAGTATGACAGATTCATTTTCTGCCTTCAAAAATGATGAAAATGGGTAGTTTTGCTATTTTTTAAGCAAAAAAAACCCCCGGAAACCCAAAAGAATCCCCGGGGGCCTTTACACCAACTTAAGAACTAAAAATATGCATCAATTACGCAGAAAGCGCAACTTGCATGTTGTAGCCAGGAGCTGAACAAATCAGGTTCCCGTAGTAGGCAATTCTGATCTCAAGAGCATCAGCATTGCCTACGCGCAGACCTTCCAGGCCTTCCATACCGTAGGTCAGTATGTGCGGTGCTTTTCCAAGCGTTCTTAATTTCCATGTATCAGTCGTCAATGCCCATGCTGTTTGAGCCTGGCAAGAACGATCAGCAATTACTGGGATTTTGCCATCAATTTTGTTACTCCCACTTTCGTGGTGGCCTACTAGCTTCTTCGAGCTTCGGCTCTCGGATTTTATTTATATTCCGAGTTCAGACTATCGCATCCCTTTCGGGCTTTCTCACTTAGTCGTTCACGCTGCTTTCGCTTGCGCCCTGTCATCCTGTCGGACTTCCAAGTCAATCAGAGAAAGTTTTAAGTGCGCTAAGCTTAACGCACTGTGGAAATGGATCGCTTCGAAAGCAACTTCAACTTCATCATGCTCGAGCTGAACGTATTGAACCTTAGCGCCCAATTCGTTGATCAACGTCGAATAAGATAGGAAATCAAGAATGATCAAATCAAAGCTTGCACCTTCTCGGTTTCCGTATGCCAGAGCATTCGTAATACCTTCGGAGATGCTTTGAGATGATGCATTATAGCGAAGACCGCCCAAACGGGTAGGGTCTGCACTACGGTTTACACTCCAGAAGTTATCGTTGCTTGGAGGATCTACTGCTGGAACCCATGCAGCAAGACCTGACATACCGAGCATACCGGCGATCGTAGAAGATCCACCGATACCGATATCGCCAAGAACCTGTAGGTAATCAGAAGCACCCCAAGAAGATTGAGGAGCACCTTGTACCACTGTTCCTGAAATAACACCTGTCCCACGGTTGACCGATGTGATTTGAATCGCATCGACGGTGCCAGGAGTGTTTTGAAGAGCAGAGCCACCGTCAGTAGCACTCGCCTGAAGCGTCATACCAACTTCAAACTGCACAACTGTCTGTGGGTTAGACAGAGTGAAGGTTAAAGTAGGAGCGCTGTAACTTACGCCGGCAGAGCTAATTTGACCCCTTGATGCAGTACCACCAGCAAACAATTCAAACGCCATGTTGTTTGAAATGTTTCTAAAGCCGTTATCAAGAGTACGGGATGCTTCATCAACGAATGCACCGGCATTGCTCTTGGTTTGCTCCATAAGCAAGTTGGTTATCGTGCAAAGCTGATAATCTTGAATCGCATACACAAAATAGCTGACAACATCAGAAGCAGTTTGCTGATTCTGAGCGTTAGCAAATGTGTGTGAGCGACCTTGGGGGTTGCCGTCAACTTGTTACCGTAAAGGCTTTTTATCCTCTACTTCTTATGCTTCTCCAAATAGGCCATGCCGATCTTTCGCATAAGTTCAGCGTACATTTTCACTTTCGTGTCGGGCACTCTTGGTGGCTTATATTCTCTATCGAGGTTCATCCACTACGCGTTACGGTGAGCCAGGCTCTTTAATTCCTGCTTTACCACGGTATTCCCATCACAGGGTTCACCGTTTTTACCCGATTTTACTTGAGCAAGCAATCCACTCAAGAGGTACAGGTATATACTTCAATTTCCTATACCTACGCGGGCAAGTATTTTAACCCGCGAAACCATCTGAACTCTCATTCTTTGGAACAAGTGCAAGCCAAGGATTCTTGGAATACACAATATTCTTCATGTAGTCTTTGTCGTCTGTATACAATTCTTTAAGAGCCGCTAGCTGGTTACTGCTATTGGCATAAATAGGAGCTATTGCCATATATTTTTAATCCATTTTAACGTTTAAGTTGTCCGTAAAATGCCGCAAGAGCACGTGCCCTTGGAGACATTGGTACGGAAGCCGTATCCCTATTCGTTAAAGTCCTCATCCCAGATGTTCGTGACTGCGATTGCATCTGTGGAGGCTGCGGAGCTGAAATAGGTTGATAAACGCTCTGCATTTTCTTTAGCTTTGCAACTTCTTGGGCATCTTTAAACAACTCATCTTCGACAAGTTTTAGAGCCTCGGGAACATCTAAAACCTCTCCGGATTGTCGATAAGTTCGCTCAATCAGTTGCATCACTAAAGGGACATTGCGTGTGGCTTTGACCAGCTCATAATCAGAGCTATTTTCCACAAGCCTTTGCGCATCCATTCTCATTTGCATAAGAACTTGCTTTTCAGCCTGCGTCTCGTTATCAGTAAACCTTTTATCAATGCCTTCTCTCAGAGATTTTATCTCTGCTTTCAATGCATTAACTTCAGGGTTTTCCTGACTTGAGAGAATAGCTTGGGTGAGCTGCTCATAAGTCACACCATTATCCAGAAGTACTCGCAATGGCTCTGATTTCAATTGGGCTACATCGATTATCGGTGTCTGACTCTGCGATGATCGCGCCTTTTCTCTGTTCAGAAGCTCCCGTTCTCTCTGAAGGGCTCTACGTTGTTTTGCAAGTAGAGCAAGCTGAGGACTCAACGGCTGCCGTGTAACTGCACTATCAGCCGATTTCTGGATGGGTTCTTCATTAGCCTGTTGAGATACATAATCAGGCGTCGGATTAGCATTGGTATTCATTTTAAGGCCAGCCCCACTTGGGATCAAATTTCCTTGTGGGTTTAGATTTGGCATTCCGGAAGCTGGCATTGGGCTAATCTTCATTCAAACAACTTTCTATCTATGCCGCCATTGGCGCATTAGTATTGGGTATTAACGGTGACACAGGAGTTGGCATCGGATTTGCTGTCGGAGTAGGCATTGGCGCCTGTGCCGGTTGCAAAGCCATTTGCGCACTCTGTTGTAAAGTCTGAATCTGATTGAAGAATGTTCTTAATAAATCCGCCTTAGATTCCTCAAGATTTAGACTCATATAAAGATTGTAATACTGAATAACCAATGTCTGAGCCAATTGGAGATCCATAAATGGATCTGGCGGTGTGTATGTACCATCTTCAACAATAGCATCAAGAATCTTAAAGATGCGCTCTTCACTTGCATTATCGAGCTGTTCATTTTGCTCAAGATCAGGAAAGCGCATGAGACGCCTTCCTTCTTTAATGGAAAGCATTCCTGCCTGCACCTGCTCGGTGACGGTTGCAATGCGTCCTGAAGGAGACCTGGGCAGAGAAGATTCTGTGAAGCATTGGATCACGAATGGATCTTTGATGAGGGACATCTTTGGAAGATCGATCTCTTTGGTTCCATTTTTATTGGGATAAACAGTCTGATAGCTGCCAGTTTCTTCTGCTATCTCCATAGCAGTCTCGGTAATCAAATATGCTAAGTCTATATAGGCCTGTTCATACTTTTTCAAAAATAGAGATAGTCTTGTATCATTGACATCTTCGTAGGTACGTATCGCCTCTCCGCTATCTAGACCAGCTGGTTTTTGCGATGTAGCAGACATCTGTGATACACCGCACTGTTGAAAGCCATATTGGATAAGACGATCACGCTCCGCATAGAGTTCAGGCGCGTTACATGGGGCTATCTCATAACTAGGTTTGGTACCATGATACGTAACAATGACACCGATTTCATTGTTGTTATGAGCTTTTGCTACCTTAGACCCTTGCTCAATAAATACACGTGGTACACCTACAAGGTTGATAGCGCGTGAAATGGTATACATGATGCGATTGATAGACTGCTGGGTACCAAAAAGCTGGGTACCGAGTCCTTGCCCCCAAAATCCAAGGAAAGGCTCTGAGTATTTAACAAAGACAAATGGAAATTTATCTTTATGCCATTCAGGTTCATCAAATAGCACCCCCCCTACCGTCGCGATAGTATGGCGCCCAGGAATATATCCTTTGGTTTTAGGATCTGGCCCAGAAGCCAATCTCCATCCTTCTATCACCATGATTTGATCTGCTGTTGTGCGTCCAGAATCGGGGCAGTTATCGGGGTAGCTGGTAGGGCACATCATGATGATGGCTTGAATTTTAGGATCTGGATTGCAGGCAAGAAGTTTACTGCGATCAACAAGCTTCAGCTGGATCATCTGTTGTGGTGTGCCATTGAGGCTATCATTATCATCGCAATAGAGATCGGTAGCCATTACTCTATCTACACCGACTTTATTATCTTCGGTGCGGTAGACCTTTAAGATGCCTGTCCCCATGGAAACGGCATCACGCAACATGCGTTGGCCTTTTTCATATGCTTTGGTCTGGTAGAACTCACCTAATATAAACTGGTTAAGCTCTTGCGCCAGATGGCGCTCTTTATAATCAGCACCATCTGTTAAGAACTTAGGTTGCGGCTGATCTTGTGTTGCACGTGAAACAAGTGTGTCCGTGCACGCCTGGATTAGATTAAAAGTTGGCCGATCATCAGGAAGGCTTTTAGTGCGGTCCATTTGAGACACATTTGAGCCCGCATAAGAATATACGGAGAGACCGCAATAGAGACGGATTGAGACAGCAAGCTGTCTTATTCGGTAAGTTTGAGAAGTTTTGAGATAGCTAGCTGTAGCATCTAACTGTGCAGCTAGCTTCCTCTCATCCGTCTCTTTCCACCATTCAGGCAAAATTGATGCACCATCAAGCCCACCGGCAGTAGGGCGCGTTTGATAGCGGATCTTTTCTGGCCCTTTTTTCATCGGCTTTATTTTCATTAAGCACCTGCATTTTCGACTGCGTAATAGATAAGCTCATCGGCTGATAGCTCATCCGTTGGGATTGAGTCGGTCTCATTCGTCTCACTAGCAATTTTAACTGGCATATCGCCAAACTTGACCACTAGATCCTTGAATGTGATCGTCTCAATCCCGTGTTTGCGACAAATCTTGAAGAATTTGTCCAAGTCTTTAAGGTCTTCAAACATTACATATATCCAGGGTATTTAGGCATCCCAGTATGAGGATACTTATCCTTCTTTTTACGAGAGCTCATAATCCTTGCGACGATGTCATGACGATCCTCATCTTCTTGAGCATCTCCAATCTCATCACCTGAGTTTGCTCCGGTATAGTGTTGTTCAAGATCATCATCCTTGGACAAATCATCGAATTCGTTTGGTTCAAAATCAGCTTCGACATGTGTCTTGTTTGCTACTTTGCCGCCATGAGAATAATGATGCTGGCGTTGTTTCATGATGCGAGAGACCATGTCATGCTCTTCATGAGGAAAGCCCTGATTTTCTTCTGCATGAGCATAGTGCTTTTCTTGATGATGCTCGTCATCCTCATCCATGCCTTGAGCTGCGATTTCATGGGCTCCATGTTGATTGAGCATGCGATCATCTTCGCGCATTGCCATTTCATCATGCTTCTCATGTTCTTTTGGCATCGCTCCATAGCCGGTTTCTTTTTCTTCGTGAACGAAACCACCTTGGGCATATTTACCGCCATGGCACATATGGCAATTGGGCGAACCATGCGCCATACATGTCCCGCCATGAGCTTTATGCTCTTCATGCCCATCTCTTGTCTCATCTCTCTGACGCGCTTTCTTTTTCATTGCGTAAGCTATAGCTAAACTTTGTTTCATAGGTTTCCCTGCATGCATTTCTGTTCGAACATTCCTAGAGAACGATCTAGGAGATTTTCCCTCAATCAATGGCATCCTATTGTCCCTGCCCTTGGAATAGGTTCACGATCGTTTTGACAGAATTGAGTGCATTATCGGCAGTTGAAAGCGAGCTCAGAACTATGCTGATAACATCGCCAGAAGAGGCTTGGATTGTGACATACCCGCCCATGATAGGTTGCGTAGGGGTCGGGTAGCTATATTGCCCAAGTACCGTGGAGTTTTGCTTAAGAAGGACAGCTAGACCAGATTGTGCAGGAGTTCCATAAGAGCCCGCTGTTGATATCGCAAACGTAAACCCTGTCGCTGCCGTTCCATCAGCTGCTGCAGTCGCTTGACCAACTTGGATAGCGTTTAGAACTACTGAAGTCGTTGAACCAGAGACCGTGAAATATTTAACAAACGTTGCATCTGCCGCCAGAGCTGTGCGGGTAGCACCGCCTAAAGTAGACGCAGTCGCATTGGTAGCTCCGGTTACTTGGATTCCATGCAAGCCAGCGGGTGCAGGATCTACACCGGCAGAGTTGATGTTATACCAAACATAAAAGCCCTGAAGATTGTTTGGAGCCCAGAAAGTGAAATAGGTGCTATTTAAAGAGCCGCTAACATCGGCGACTGTTGTTACGGTTTGAATTTCAGCTACAGGATTTGCAGTGACTGCTGGACCGCCTGCAGCTAAATAAGGAAGGAAAGATTTAAAGGCGAGTGTATAAAGACCTGCTGTCACAACTGTGAAAGATTGAGTTCCGAGACCGCCAACAACTGTACTTTGGTTTGCTTGTAGTGCATTCGTCATAAACTCTTATTCCTTCTCTTCAAATTCTTCGTGATCTAATTCTTCATCTTCTTGCTTAATATATTCACAGAAAGATTCGAGGGCAGCTTTCATCGCACGTCGATCTTTAGATTCAAAAGCATCCAACATGTCTTCGGCGATAGCGTCCAAGTATTCATATTCGCCATCATCATCATCGCGGGTGCTTCGGACTTCGATTTCTATTGGTCCTGACATCCCACCTTCTTTTTGATTCTTAAGAAAAGGGAGCATTTTCATTCCTTTTTGAGAGAAATAGGTCTCAAAAGTTATGGAAATGGGTAGTTTTTATAAATGTGATGGGTATATTGAGTTTGTGCATGACGGCGTGGGAAGCAAATCTACCTATTAACCAGAGAGATCGGTTTCAGTTGATTGGAGACACGCAAGATACGGTGGATCTGTATCGAGCCCTATATCTCATTCATTGGAGTGGGGGAGATTCGGGGCGGCCGAAGTCGCGAACGGCTCATGCATACTTACTTAGCCCAATTCCCCTAAGTTACCCTCTTCAGGCCAATCACTTTGGGCAGCTTCCAGATGCTGTCTCTCACGCTCCCAGATGCTTTCAGACATTTGCTGATACCAATCCTTAGACCCTTTGATAACTTTCTTTTCAGCAGTAGTTGAGGAGTAATGATATCCGCATCTCCATGCATACAAAAAGGCATCACAGAGATGATTCGGCAGGGATTTATGCTCTTTCTTGGGATATTTAATCTTCTCGCCGTCTGTTTCCCAGACCAATGCAGCCATCTCTTCCCAAAGCGCACGGTTCTCTGGAATATTGAGAATCTTGATTTTACCTTGGATGAGGTCTGAATTGCAGAGTTCGATAAATGTAACTTTGTCCTGCTTGTCCGCATATTCGAAAGGAATTGAAGAGCGCGCGCGCATGCTCTCAACGCCCTGCTTATTGGCGCCATCAATTACGATCTTATGGGGAGCCATAAAGGAGTCTTTTTGAAATTCCTCGATCTTTTGGCAGACCTCATCAAAGGTCATCCGCCGTTTTTTAAAGACCTTCGCAATGAATAGATGAGGGCTGTTAGAGTGATACGCTGTAAGGCAGAAAGCGCTATCGTCCTCCCATCCCGTGTCGACTCCAAGTACAAATGTCCATCCCGTAGGCGACAAATGCGGTATTTCTTGGGCAAGATTCCGTACCATATCGAATCGATATACAAGTTTTTCCTCATCGATTACCCACTGATTAAGATACCATTGCTTATATTGCGGCGTCGCCATGTACTCGGGGCGTTCTCTGTGTATCTTCTTAATGGCCTCGTCCCATTGCCTTGATACATAAGGATTATCGTAAGCGCTCCACTCAAATAGCTTCCAGCCCTTCTCTTTGCCAATGGTGATATCATAAAAAAGTCCGCGCGGAAAATCCGATGCTGTCCCCATTAGACAGATAGTACCAGATTCCCCCTCGGTATTGGGATCGACCATTGCGGGGCCAAGAACACCATAAACAAGATTTTTGATATCAATCGTATACATGGAAGCTTCATCGATACATACCAGCCGGTATTTTCGCCCAAGAAGCTTGTTCATATCCTTTTCATCAGCATCGATACCGGTGACTTTGACCACAGAGCCATTCGGAAAAGTCATTGAGAGTTCGGACTGATTGAACCTAGCCTTTAAATCATATGCCCGATCAATAACCTGTAAGATGTCTTTCCAAATAATCGCCTTTGCCGAATCTCTCGTCAGTCCTATGAATAGACAATTTACGCCGGCGTTATGGAGAGCCTCGTTGACAAGATATAAACCTGCGGTGAACGATTTAGCGGAACGGCGAGTACAGAAGAGCACTTTCTGAGTGGCCTTATCTTTTATAAACCGCACCTGATGCTCGAATGCTCGCTCTAAGATATTGGGGATATTCTTCTGAGCTAAAAGACGCTGGGCGTATTCCTGATAGTAAATATCAAGGTTCATCTACCACTTTCTAGGTCTTTCCTGTCCTTTAGGTATCTTGCCGCTCAAGGCTGCGTTCAAAGCTTCGTTTCGTGAGGCAATCGCTGCCGCTGCTTCCGGTGTCTGAGCTATTTGTTCCACAGGGATGGGGGCAGGTTGGGGAATAGTAGAGGCAAAATCCTGCCTAGGCATCGCACGTGATGCAGGCCTATTCGATGCAGGTTGGTCGATCAGCTTGATTCTCTCAACGATCAGTTCTTTTACCGGTTTCGAAAGTTTATGATTAACAAGGAGATCGACCAAAAAAGAGAGTTCACTCATACAAATCGTACACACCATAGATCGCTGGAAAGATTAGGATCAGTAAAATACTCATATGGCATGCTGAAATAGCCTTGCATACCCCAAGATGACCCCCAGGAGTTTCTTACAATCCATCCCTTATCATCATATCCTACAATAGCAACCGCATGCCCTCCAACCATGGATTCATCGGGACTTGGCATAGGGATAATTCCTGTAGCTGCCACCTGATCGGTCATAAAGGAATCATAGACTGAAAAGCCAATAACGATTGGAAACCCAGAAGCCAGAACGGTCTTCATTGAATCGACATCTTGGTCAACAGCGCCATATTCTTTAACAATATCCTTTAATGCCGAAAAATAAGCTTTCATAGGAGGTCTAATTGCAAAAGCTTCGGGTTCATAGGGCCACATATCTTCTGGGCAAAAACCGAATCTATGCAGAGATTTTATACCATCTCTAATGGCTGCACCTGCATCGGTATGCACAGTACCTTCCATAGCTCTTTCATTATAATAGATAAACAAACGAGAAGGGATGAAAGCATCTGGTTTTTTCTCTTTCATCCAATCAAATTCACACAAAAATCCGATGGCATTAGCCGTGCAGCTTCCAAGTTGGCCTTGATCATAAGGTTCTGGACATTGAGATCTTAAATCTATTGTCTCCGGTAGGTTTCCAGCTCTTTGAACTGCAAATTTACGGTCTCTGAAATCAGGCTTTTGCGGCTTCCAACCAAAATGTCTTTTCATTAAATCCTCAAAATCAAAGTTTCAGCTGTCTAGTATATGACTTAGATATGAAGAAATTATAAAACCACCTTTGTGGTCTTACCCGTCTTGCCAGCTCCTAAACCTCCCTGTACATGCCCATAAGGTGTTTCCACCTGCGCTGAAATAATGCCGGCTACCATAGGATGGTGCACCGGTTCTGCATATTTGTGCGGTTTACCAGGTTCCATAGCACTGATATTAGCCAGCGGGACATATGATTCCTTATCCTGCCATTTGACTATGAGCCATTTATGCTCAGGATCAAACTCGAGCTTTAAACCTGCAAGCTTGCCTGGGTCGAGTTTCATACCGAAGTTTCGGCCTGCGAAAAATAAAGCGTTATGTAGATGTGCTATTTTGATTTCCATTGGTTTACCTATAAATGCGGATTGAACTTCCAGTTTTTGAACTTCTCACGCCATATCAAGCCACCAGTTCTAGTATAATGCGTGAAAGTATCAATACCGGCCGGTAATAAAGATTTAGCTATACCCTGTCTTCTCATATCCCTTTTGACACAAATATAATCTAGGATGTTTTTTCTATGCGCAGAAAATCCCAGAACTATATCAGGATCATCTGCAAGTACAGCAAGCTTTACAATGCAATCGGCGTCTCTAAGATTGCGTTTGAGATTGATCTCATAGTTTTTATAGAAAACAAACGAATCGATTTGCGAAAAAACAGGATTGCCGAAACGTAAGGTACGCAGCCAATTTGATAATATTACATTATGATATTGCGCAGGGACATCGCTGCCCTTGAACTCTAGAACTGTATAGCTGCTTTCAGGTTCAGTCATTTTTCTCTTTCAGATTCAATTGAGCCCGAGTGAAATACCTGATCCTCCAGGCCATAATGTAGCGCCTGATAATATAGCGAATCGTCTTACGCTCTCTTGGCATTCCTAACTCGGCAAGCTTTTCTACCATAGTTTTTATCTTAACGCCATCCGCATACCACTGCATGATAAGCTTATCTATGGGGCGCTTATATTCTGTATTGGGATTCATGACTTTCATGTTGACCAGGATAAAATATTCTTCCTGTGCAACCCTTTGGAGGGGGGCTAGCTTCTTATAAACTTGGATAATATAAGGATCTTCATTTGTATTTTCGATATCCTCGATATAACCGAGGCCATCTTCTTTTAAGCGTCGATCCCATTCTCTCTTCAGGATTTCATATTCGCTAGGCGTTATTTTTTTTGACACTTAGCATCCTCATTATGGCGCTATTGAGTATCAAATCTTTTATTTTGATCTTAGGAGCATCCGGATGCTTTGGCAGCTCAGATTCTTGAAAATGCTTTTGAGCATCCTCATGGTGAGCTTGGGATTGGCCGGTAATAATATATCCCTTGAGCATGGCCTCAAATTTCATCTTATTCCAACGCTCTTGCGTAGCTTGCAGCCTTGCTTCCGATTCTTTCACCCCGGCATTTTCGCTGGGTAAATGCTCTTCATAATGTTGGGCTATCGGAAATAGATTTTTCATTTTTGTTTTCTTCAGATTCTTTCTTTGCCAATCTTTCCTTTGCTCTTTGTCTGTATTCAGTGCCGATATCGTGAGCTATTTGATTGGCTGCACCCTTGCGGAGCGAATGTATAAAGAAAGCATCTGGTTTATGGGATTCAGTCGGGCCAAGATGGAGAATCATGCCAGCTAGAGTGCATTTTTGAGAATCAATGAAGATTTGTTTCTCATCATCTGATTTTAAATGCTCTGTAGGCAACATAGCCCCCGCAATCATCCTATCAGACCATTCCTCAAATTCCTGACGCCCAAGAGGTAAAGGACGTGGTTCCATCATCTGATCAACGATTACATCAGGAGGCGTAGATTGTAAGTTTTTGCCGCGCATTTTTGGCAGGACAGAATCTATGATTTTCATTTATTTGAATTTTCCTCTTCTCTTTGTTTTATGAATTCTTTGAGTTCTGCTGTGGACATATTGCGGATCTTTTCACGCTCATAATCGATTTTTGCTTCGATCTCTTGCTTGTCTCGCCATTGATAGCGATTCTTCATGTTAAAAATCCAAATGGATGCATTGAGTGAGCGCCCCTCTTTCTCATTCCACATTCCTTCGATGCCTGCCTCCTCCCAAAAACGCATACCTTGGGCATGCCCTTCTGTTTTGGCGTCTAGAAATTCGCGGTGTTCTTTGGACCATGTATAGAGCGTTTGGATGCATGTTTTGATCACACCGGCAAAGCTTTCAAAAGAGAAACCTTTCGCCATATGTTTAACGAGCATATCACAATATTTGGGATCGTATTTGGTAGGGCGCCCAACGGCCATAGAGATTTCATTCCGATCATATTGAAGCAAAGGGGACCGCTGACTAAAACCGAATCTATACCCGAACTGCTGCCGCCAGCGATCCTTACCAAAATATTACTGAGTTTGGCTGTGAAATCAACGGCGAGTTATTTGGCGGGGATTTTGAATTTTCGGGCTTCTAAGCCATACATTGTATAAAAATAGCCTTTATATATTCGGCCCTCCCTTAAAATACCCCGTATGTATCTGAGATGCCTTTCCCCTAATTCTTGAGAAATGACGGTAAAGACTTCCATTTGAATAATTTGCCTTTTCTTCCCCATCCTTTTATTTTTTCTCATTTATATAACCTCCCCTAAAGTTTTTCGCACGAGTACCGATAAGATGTATGTAAATAAAATTTGGGGGGAACAAATATGATTACGACAAAATTACTTAAAACGATGATGTCAGTTAACGCCGCCGAAATAGCAATTTCTTACCATGATCTGATTGTTTACTTGATGGCGCAGGGGTTTTCTGAAGCAAAAGCTAGGAAGATTGCAGAGAAGGGGATTAAGAGCTTAGAAAGTAGATTAAACTGGGCTCTTAATAACAAGAAATAAGCGGGTCCCCTCATATAGATAGGAAGGGCAGTTCAGATTGGGGACTGCCCTTCTTTATTTCGTATTAGAGTTCAGATAATAATATAATTACAGTAATAAATACTAATGTTTTTCCAAGCAAACGCCAAGATATTGGTTGTTCATAAAATAAAATATCGGCCGCTATATAAATCATTGCTGATATCATATAAGCCGATATTTTCTTTAAGGTTCTTTTACTGGGAAGCCTCATTTGTCCTTTTTAGATGAAAAAATAATATCGGCAGCGACAGCACCGGCTGCTCCTTTCGCACATCCAATACATAATGCTTGAAATCCTTTTGGTGCTTCAGTAATAGCATTTGCTACACATCCCTTACCAGCAGTTTCAGCATGCTGCATTGCATGTTGCCTAAAATTATCATGAACTTCTACAAACTTTGCAAAGTCCATATCATCCATATCATCTTGGGTGCTTTCTACGTTTGTAATAAGAGATGCTGCTATAAATGCTAAATGTAAAACCATGAATTATTCCTTTCCTTGTACGGGGTCTTGAGCTTCCATAAATTCCTCGAAATCCATTGTCTTGTCATCTGGCTGGAATATCGGAGGCAAATGCATATCGGATGCAAATATTCTTATAACTAAAAGAAACGGGATTAACATTTTTAATATTCTTTTCTCTTACAATTTTCTGTTTTATCTGTAGACATATAAAGAGGCACGCATGAACGGCAATAATTTTCGAGAGGGATTTCATCAGGGCAAACAGCTTTTATAAAAGTTCTTCTCTCTTTTGCATTGCAGTTAAAATAAGGATCTCCTTGGGAAGGAGTAAGTTCCTGTTCAAGAACCCAGAAATAATCTTGCTCGGTATACCCAACGCCAGTAATATATTTAGTTCTTGGCCCCTTGCGTGGATGCCAGGTTCCTTTTTCCCGGGATTTTCGTTCATAAAAACTCATTTTTGCTTCACGACATTGGTAAAATCCGCCCTTATTACACCAATCTTTACGCAAATCATCACAGCGCATTTTATGGGTATAAACAGGATCTTTATAACCTTTCCCAAAAAACTGATCGATGAAGGGAATTCCTGTATTTGCTAGACAGTTAAAACCATCCATCAGGCAACCCAAGAAAGCTGGGTTTAGATCAAGACCTTCAGCATGAAGTGCTTGAAAGCCAGAAAATGTTAAACCAAATGTCAATAAAAGAGATTTACCTAACATGAACCCTCCATCCCGTAATTGGGAGAGGTGGTTATAATTGGCTGCTCAATTTAAACAAGAAAAAAGAGAAACTTATAAGCCGCTGTAAATACAGATTATTACCGAAATATTACGAGAGAAGAATTTTTATAAATTCTTCTCTTTGAGCGGGCGTAGATTTTGCGAGAATAGGGCCGAATATCGCATTAAGTTTTTCAGCCATGTATTGTAATCGGTAAGATTTTATGGATTCGGGGAATTCATTTTGCATAAAATCAAGGTTTGCTTCCATCGCATCAATGCAGAGATTGACGTACTCGCGTTGCAATCCGCAAAATTCTATGAAATGTTGACAACCCGTGCGGGCGGCATGGTGGTAGAAGAAAGTGGCTGCTGAATTCATTTTTTCTAAACTAAGTTCGAGTTCATTTCTTGTGTTTTCATCTATCGTCATCTGTATACCTCCAAATTCAAGAGGTAATTCATTCTCACAATATTTGAAAATTAAGAATTCTTATTTAAGCAATAGAGATAAAATTTCTTTACATTTTATATATTTTTCGAACCAAGCAGGTTTTAGGTAAGAAGAATAGGGAGTATAGCCCTCAATGTCCTCGCTGAAATATTCGCTGGCTGCTTTGGCAAGTTCAATAAGCTTCGGCATATGTTCCCGTGACATTTCTATGAATTTTGCATTGATTAATTCTTGTCGTCTACTATAGCGCGCTGGTTCCAAGCCTTCTTCGCCCTTGATAAGGGTAGATCCCATTTCACATACTACATGGTTTTTATCTCCACCCCATATACTGCCACGATAATTGCACCCACATAGACGGTCATGGTCTTCGCTTTGAAGATGAAAACATCTATTCCAGGGGCCGGCACTTGCTTCATTGCAAAGTTTTTCTATCTCTAGAAGATTCATATATATCCTTTGGTATTTTTGTAAATTGCGTTATAACGCCTGTGCAGTAGGCTTTTCAAGCCTTTTAAATGTTTCGTGAATCTTACAATTTCTCAAAAGAAGGGTATTACACATGAGATTAAAAGAACTAGCAGCTTTGACTCTACTCCCATTAGCTTTCTCTATAAGTTGCGGCAAGAAAAATGATGAGCCTAAAGCTGAAATCAAAGTTACTGTCCCAGAAAATCCCCCGAGTATCCCAACTTCTCCCCCTTCTAACCCAGATGATTCTACTAACCCTACCAATCCACCTGTGAACCCGCCGGTGATGCCAACTTTTCCTGAAATAAACCCTCCGATTGCATTTGATCCACCGGAAGCTTTTATGCACCCAATCGAAGGCATTTGGCAAAATGCCGACTGTAGTCAAGCCACAAATGGCTATGTCACCTTCATTCTAAGCATCGATAAACTCACAATAAAAAAGACTTTGGCACGTTTTAGCGATGAAAAATGCACAATTTATGTAAATGAATGGGAAAAGAACAATGAGTTTATATATAAAATTAAAGATGCTGAGATCGATTTAACAGTTACCAACGATAAAATCGGTATCGATGGTTTTGACCTTGGCAAGACTTACTATAATGTATTTCAAATAGCAGATAAAAACGTCCTCTATTTTGGCAAAACCTATGCTAAAAGCCCTGAGAAGCGAAGCTATGAAATGGATTATGAGGATAAATGGCTGAAGCTGGATAATCATCCGAAGTTCAATGTCAAACCAGGTTGCGGTGTTCAATAAACCCGTCTTGAGCTTTGAATGCATCGTACGATAAGCCTTACCGAGTTTGTGACTCTTGTTCACTAGACATCTGTTTGGTGAACAGCAAACTATCATGATCAATAGTTTGACTATCTTGTTTTCCATTCCATGAGTTTGCGCCTACCATACTCAGCGATGAGCAAAGCTTCCATTACGCCTTCATGCATTTTAAGCGCTCTTGCAGTGCTTCTAGGAAGAGATATTCCTGGGAAAAGACGTTCTACTGCTTGCTGAGATTTCTGTTTAGTCGTCTCTCCCCGACATCCTGCATGCATCGATTTCGCCCAAACGTGCGGTGATACAAGCTCATAGGGAATACCGAGAAAGCGTAAGCAAACATCGAGCTGTCCATTGTGATAACCAAAGCTAAATGTTGATTTAATCCCATTGCCAGGACGCGGATGCGCCTCCTCAAGGAAAATCAAAGTAGGTTCTCTAAGGTCCTTAAAATCTTTGAGCATATCGTGAAGCTGCAAAGGGTCCTTTGGCATAATCTCCTTGAGGATCGGCTCACCATTTTTATTTAAGGCGACGATGCCGCCCTCTCTGCCCGGGTCAATTCCAACTGCGATCATTCAACTTTCCTTTGCTGCTGGTTAAAATTCTCATATTCGGCTATAAATTTCTCAAGGCGATTGACACATTCCTGTTGGTCGCGAATTGATATGGCGAGATATGGGTCCTTATGACCCTTGGCGGTCTTCTGCTCCTCCAGCAATCGAGCCAAAAGATCATGCTCGCTTTCTAATGCCTCTTTTAACGAGTTTAGGTCCACCCCCGCATACTTACTATTACCTGACCGCTTATCGTCGACTCCTGATACACGCCCCGGCTTTTTAGCCACCATCGGGATCACAACTCCACCCCCCGTTTTCGGTTTCTCCCCAGATGGATTTAAATTCTCTCTCAAAGTCCCCTTCCCGTTCCCGCCCCCAGCCGTGTCGGCGGCCGCCATACTGTAAGACTTAAATAAGGGAATAGTAGGAGATATAGATTTATCCCTAATTATTGAATTTCTTAATAATGGGTCCGTTTGTGTACCATCTAACTCCCCGCCGATTCCTGTCTCCCTTGTCTCGCAGGCAAACTGACTGCCCAAGTCACTCCACTTTTTCTGACCATTTTCCGGGGTGACTCCACCGCATTGGGTGTCTCCCTTGTGGGACAAGCAAACTGACTGCCCATCGCCATCCAATGTCTTGTCTTTACTAACATTTGTTTCGGCGGACTTCTCACCGATGGCGGGGTATTTGAGGCAGGTTATAATCACGCCATTTTTGATATTCTGGATGGAAATCTCGCCATCATCGGCCAAGCTTTTTAGAAATCTTCCCGCCTGGCGATATCTTGAATCTTGCAAAGCCAAATTGTCGCTGATCTCTTTATGGCTCGTTAGCACCTGGCCACGAATCAGCGCTATTGGTGTTTGGCGATGTTTTGCGATGCGCGGCTCGTATTCGGCCCATGCGTAAAGTAGCGTTAGAATGAATCGCGCCTCTAGAGGCTTATCCGCATCCATCATATAAGCGCGAGGTATCGGTGCCCATTTGCCATTGTATCTTGTCATTGCATTAACTTTCTTATTGCAAGGACCTCAGCCGTGGGATATGTAGAGGGTACATCTACCATCTGTACGTGCTGCTGAAGTTAAAGTCTCGACAACGATTAACTTCAGTAATTGCGTCCAAGGTTGTTGTTTAATCCCCTGGGCGACTGCTTAGTACCCGTAGCTCGGGGGAACTCTTCTCTCTTAGCACAAAGCCATACAATTTTGTAAGCCCACAAAATCCTTGGCTTAAGATTTAAGCTGAGCTATAAGCTATAAACTAGTTGGGAACACCACCCTTCTTTTGAGATTCGTTAGAAACTGCAGAAAAGCCTGGATGAGAAATCGTCCGGGCTTTTTTGTTTGATCCTTCAAGTTCCTGTCCTTCTTCTTCTCTTATGAAATATTCCAACTGCCGTGTGATATCAATGAAAGCTACTGATTCCCCATCAGCGGAATGTCTTCTCTGAACCAGAGAAAAATCAACATTATCAGTATCAATTTTAATTTGTTTAAAATTGTAAAATGATCTGAATACAACCTTATCATCCGGCTTTGCATAGTTTTGCAATAAATAAACCAAATCCTTTACATACATTTTATATTTCCCTTCTTGTATAAGGATCTTTGATCGTGTATATACCCATGTATAGTTATATTTACTTTCTGTCTAGGGTAAAAAATATGCGTGAGAAACTAAGCAACCCTCAAATGTTACGACTACCTCCTAAGTTACTAGAAGATTGCATAGCTCTTGCTAAAGAGCGGGGAGTAACTACAACCGAAATGTTTCGCATGCTTTTAGATAAGGCTTTATATGGGGATCTACGGATGCCTGTTAAAAAGAAAAAGAAATGACTCAAAATTCAATATTAATATGGAGTCTTATAATTACTAACGCTGTTACCTTTGGTTTTTATATAGCCTCTTGGTATAGAATTACAAAACTTGAGCTTCTCTGTATTAGCGCGAGTGAAACTGCGTACCTTTATAAAAAATGCCTTGAGACGGAAATACAAAATAGAGAGAAGAATAAATAAATGAAAACTTCTGAGCAGATCAATGAACTAGCGGCAGCCCTTGCTTTGGCCCAAGCTATTATTAAGCCCGCCCCCAAAGATTCCACAAACCCCCACTTTCGTTCGCGATACGCAGATCTTGCTGGAGTGATGGAAGCATGTCGAGCTCCTCTTGCCACCAATGGAATTGCGCTCGTTCAAAGTGCATCTACAACGCCTGAGCGATATGTGCGTATCACAACCCGCCTCATACATAAAAGCGGTCAATGGATAGAAGATAGCCTCGATTTAAAGCCTTCTAAAGATGACCCGCAAGGTGTCGGCTCCTGCCTGACCTATGGTAGACGATATTTGGTCTGTGCAATGGTAGGTGTTACCGCTGATGACGATGATGATGGTAATGCAGCCTCTAATGTTACTAACAAGCCTAAACAACCCAGTGGGCCACAGACAATTCAGCAGCCACAGCCTGCTCAGCAACAAAGTGCGAGAATGTTTCACGTGAAAGAACCTAAGCACAAGGAATGGGCGGAGAAAGAACTCACCGCAAAAAACATCCCGCAAAATCTTCATACGGAAATTTTAAGTCAATTAGACGGCAAAGATTTCAAAGAATTGGTGAATATCGTAAAACATATGATGGAAGGGCTATAATATGGCGAGCATGAATCGTGTGACCCTAATCGGCAATATAGGCGATAAGCCTACTCTTCGTACTATTGGCACCGGTAAAGAGGTTTCTAACTTTTCATTGGCGACAAAAGAGATCTCTTTAAAAGATAATCAAAAGACCGAACAGACGGAATGGCATAGGATCGTAGTTTGGGGAAAAACCGCACAAAATTGTGCTAATTATCTTGATAAAGGCAGCCTTGTCTGCGTTGAGGGGCGCCTTCAAACGAGAAAATTCAACAAGAACGGCTTTGATCAATACACGACTGAAATCATTGCTTCGAATGTGATCTTTCTATCCAATTCAAAAAAGACTCAAGAACCCGCTCAAGAGAGCTCTAATACAGATGCATTCCCTTTCTCAGAAATACCATTTTAAAGATAAGTATTTTCTTATGCTTAGCTTAATCGTATATCTCATGGGCGAAAGGAGTTTCTTATGGAAGAACTCATTTTGTCCCACAAAGTGGAATATGATTCTGAAAGCATCTCCCAATATGCTATATCCGACCGCGATCATGTCTTTCATTTTTGGAACTACTCTCCCACAAAGAGGCCATTTAAAAAGTCTCAAGGCTTTTGTATCAGTAAGCGTTGCGATTTCGGCGAAAAATCCTTTAAAGTCGCCAATCATTTCCGCAAACCCAAGATGTTTTTTTCAAAAGATCATAGTGTACATGAGTGCCCTAAATGTAAATCATCCCTATTTTGGTCAAATCAATGGGAAGAATTATGAAAGTCTTAGAAATCCTCTTCATCCTTCTCTTTATTCTCTTCATGTCCTTTAGGATTTGGAATGAGTGGAAAAGATATAAAATCTTTAAAATGAGCTATGGGGAGCTAAGCCCGGAGCAGAAAATGACATATTTATTGTTTTCACCGAAACCAAAAGAAGACTGCGGCGAGCGAAATTTCTAACGCCCGACGCAGCTATATGGAGGAAACGCAACCTTACTTAAACACTCACTTCATTAAACACTCATTTGCTAGCTAGTTTTATGAAGAAAGTGAGTTTTTGACCTTCATTAGCGCGTGGTACGCCGCTTCAGCAAGCTTAGCGCTATCCGAAAGAGACAAGGTAGTAAGATTGGGTAGGATTGCTGAACATGTCTCATCCGCCTTATCAAGGATAGGGTTTGAGATGCCCATTTTTTTGAGAGTATGGATGCCTTCGCACAACAATTCGCCGATTTTTTCGATGCTTTGAATATCCATGTAATAATACACCTCTCGGAAATTCCTAGTAAGTATAGGCCGGTATCACAAAAAACACCTATTTGTTTTATATGGCGTGAATATTGCATGCTAAAGTTTTAAACATAACTCTCCGAAAGGAATACGTATGAAAAAGAAAGCGTCAAAAAAGAAAACATCTAAAAAGAAGAAATCAGTAAGATTGAGCAAAGAAACAAAAAAGGAGATTGAGCTCGTGCATCGCTTGCGCTCAACTCCCTTTGCCTACCATGCGCATAAGCCAAAGAAAAAAAGAAAAAGAAAGAAGATTGTAGCTAACCCAGACAAACGAAAAAAGGATTGGTTTTTTACAGTGGTGAAAAGCTTTTATTAACAAATTTCATTCAATAGCCTACCTACGTCGTCTTGCCCAGATAGAACCATAAACTGTCATGGTTGAAACCGAAAATGTAGATTGAGCTACTAGATAAAAATCTGTTGATGCATTTATTGAGATATAAGATTGTGCGTTTAACATTGAATCAAAGTTAGCCGTTGGGACCTCAGCACCTTGTGACACAGCAATTTTTATTTCACCGCTTGTTGGCACCGCATTAGTATCAGCAGCTGGCAAAGATGCTGATGTTTTTGAAATTGCAACGAGTATTTGTGTGATACTGGTTGTTGCCGCCGGTATAAAACCGGCATTTGCATAGATATCCCAGTCACCCGCAGTAAGGGTTAATTTTGTTGCGGTGACGTTGGTAGGGGTATTACTGGAAATAGATGTGGCTGAAGAACGCACCCGCGACTGAATCAGCACTTCACCGACAACCCCAGATGCTGCGCTCGACCCATCTGTAACACCATTGATTACCGGCTGGCTTATAGTAGGTCCATTAGAAAGAACGTTATTGGTTGTTCCCGTGGATGTTGTTACCCCCGTCCCACCGTTTGCTACAGCAAGAGTTCCGGTGATATTGCCCGCAAGATTGATAAGCTTAGATATAATACTACTCATTAGCTTGCCCCATTAACTCTAAAGCTTCCCGACGTCGGAGCTCCGCTTGTTTGTTTAATTTGAATTGCCGTCGTAGGTGATTTGAGACCATTTGCTACAAAATCAGTAGAAACTTGATCTCCCGCATCGAGAATGAAATTTGTCGTCGTTCCAGCATCCATACTAACGCTTATTGATGCGTTCGTATTATTTCGCATATAAAGAATTTTAGTATTAGCCGCAGGCGTAAATACCGTTTGAAATGCTGAAGTAATTGATCCAAAAGCAAGATTACCTTCCGCTTGCCATGTTGCAGTTGTGCCACTTGTTGCTTGGATTGCATTTGTTGTTCCCGGCGTGGTCTGATCTATGCCAACTTTTCCCAATAAGTTAGTTCCGGCGGGAAGAGCATTCGTTATTGCAGTCACTGCGGTCACTGTGGAGACAGTCGTAACAGAAGCAAGACTTGAATCACTGGATACGGTCACACGTGGAATACCAGCCCCACTTGTCCCAGTCCCCGTGACTACGTTTGAACCCCCAAATTGGGCGACGTTTACAGAACCAGTTCCGCCGCTTGGGTCAACTTTCACGGGTGTCATACTGGCTATACCCTGAATAGTAACCACTCCTGTAGCTGCGGTGCCCGCTGTTCCCGAACCAGTTACAGTCCAAGGACCTGATGCCTGCGTAACTGCTCCGATGGTATTGGAACCTGCTGGCAATGGTGCATTTACTTGTACACCATTGGTGGTGCCAGGCGTAGTCTGATCTATCGAAACTTTGCCGATAATATTAGTACCCGCCGTCAGCCCAACATTTCCTATTGTATTAGTTCCTGCTGGAATAGGGTTATCCAGCATAAACTGAGATGAAGTGGAATTTGCTCGTAGATATACAACGGCAGTGCCAGATGCGACCGAACTACCGCGGACCCTAACAGCGGCCGCGCCAGAACATTGCATTGTACCAGCACCATTAGCTGCGAATGTGAGGGCTAATGCACCGGTTTGAATAGAAGCCCAGGTAGTATTATACCAAGTAACGTTATCTGGGCTCCATTCAGTAAAAAGAGTACCTGTCCATGTACCGGTTACTTGAACCCCTACAGAAGCATAACCGATTGTAGAAATTGATACACTTTGGGTACTTGAAATATTTCCTGTCGCAGTACTGTCCACAAAAGCTGTCGGTTGCGTAACGGCGGACCCATCAACCTTTAAACCGTTTGCTGTACCTGTAAGACCAGTAAGGTTGCCGCCAACATTCATACCGGCATATGTAGCATCGGCCGGTACAGCATTTCCAGTTGCACCGACGGAAGGATTCGTCGCTGTCACAATACCCGAAACAGGAATAGGTGTTCCTGAAGGATCTCCTTGGACCGTAAGCACACCCCCAGTTTGAACCCCAGGCGTTCCTTCACCTTGTACGGTTTGCACTGTAACCGTACTCACTCCAGTAGCAGGATATTGCGCATAAAATGTACTCATATTAAGCCACCTTTCCTGCAACAGTAATTGTCATCGTTCCAGTACCACCACTTGCCGTATATAATAAGCGACATGCATAGGCACCCGTTGCGGTTACATCAAAAAAACCATTGCCAGAATTTCCTGAAATAGAAACTGATGTTTGAAGAGCCCCATTAACATTGATAGGGGCAATATTCCATGTCCCGGCATTTGCAATTTGACCATTAGGATCAAGCGCATAATCGTTACTGATTTCTAAAGCCAATGTTCCGGTAGGAGATGTTCCAGTCCAAGCGATGGCATAACTTACCATCGACAAACCTTGCAAAACCGTTGCAGAAGTATTGACTGTCGAAGCCATATTAAGAGAAGAGGTATAAGGACGTAATACAGTTCTTGTACTCATATTTCATACCACGCTACTTGAGGGATTGCTAAAGATGTGCCAGCAGCAGCTTGTTGGGCAGTAATCAATATGTTTGCGCCCTGATCTATGACAAGGAGAATAGGCGATGTGAAACCATATTGGCCGGATGCATAGACATCAATTAGTGTACCATTGCTCGTTATTGTAGAGCTTTCATAACAGCTGGCAATGCTGGTTTGCGTAGCCCCACTTCTCATATTGACCGCAGATGTCGTACTGCCTGCCGCATTTATAGTGGGGTTTAAATAGGTCCGAAAAACAACCGGGTTGTTATTGGAACTAAAAGCCCTCATGAAAATGAAAATGCTTTTTCCGCTTCCGCTTGGATTCTTTATGACCGTTGTCGGGGTCTCAATAGTATTTGAAATAGAAGTTCCAGCTGCTGGCAAAGTAAAGGTATTTCCAAGATAAGTCTGCTTGCCATTTAAATCTAAAATGGCTTCTAAAGGCAGCTGCGTCTGCGTTAGCGGTGCTCCCATATAGGGGTCTCCTGTTTATAGGGTAAGCATATTAGGGGGTTCTCCCCTCAAAGATAGTGAAAATGGG
>Ga0207664_10000322_pt1 | contig 35563 bp, 42 predicted proteins | sample LARL83metaG_FD_184349 | JGI IMG/M metagenome (GOLD analysis project Ga0207664, IMG submission 184349) | Corn, switchgrass and miscanthus rhizosphere microbial communities from Kellogg Biological Station, Michigan, USA - LAR L8-3 metaG... | ecosystem: Host-associated > Plants > Roots >... | reverse complement strand
TCTCGCTCCTCGCGATCCTCGCGGACGCCACGGAGCGCATCAAGCTCGGCACGGGCATCATCAACGTCTTCAGCCGTTCGCCGGCGCTGATCGGCCAGACCGCCGGCTCGCTGGATGCGATCAGCAACGGCCGCTTCGTCCTCGGCCTGGGGACGTCCGGCCACCAGGTCGTCTCGGGCTGGCATGGAATTCCCTTCGAGAAGGGTGTTCGCCGCATGCAGGAGGTCACCGAGATCGTCCGGCTCGTGCTCAAGCGCGAGCGCGTGACGTACGACGGCGAGGTCTTCCAGCTCGGCATGGGTCTCAAGCTGATCACGCACCCGGTCCGGGACAGCGTGCCCGTCTACTACGCCACCCTGACGCCGGCCGGGCTGCGCGCGACCGGCGCCACCGCCGACGGCTGGCTCGGCGTCTTCTACTCCCCCGAGCACTTCCCGAAGGTCGTCCGGCCGCTGATCGAGGAGGGCGCCCGGGCGGCCGGCCGCTCGATGGACGACGTGGCCATCAACACCTTCCAGACGGTCGTGGTGACCGATGACCTCGCCGCCGGCCGAGAGGCGGTGCGCCCCTACCTGAACCTCTACATCGGCGGCATGGGCTCCCGCGAGAAGAACTACTACAACCGGCTCTGGCGCTCCTACGGCTTCGAGAAGGAAGCCGAGCAGATCCAGGATCTCTACCTCGCCAAGCGGCGCGACGAGTCGCTCGCCGCCGTCACCGACGAGATGGTCGACCTGGTCTCGATCATCGGCCCCCCGGAGGAGTGCCGCCGGCGTCTCAGGGAGCTGGCTGACTCCGGCCTGCAAGAGGTCGCGCTGTCACTGTCCATCCCCGGCGGCGACGAGCGCGACATGTACAACGCCCTGGAGGCTTTGGCTCCGGAGTGAGGCTGTTCTCGGGGCTGATCGCGACCGTGCTCGCCGTCGGGCTGCTCGGCGTCCTCGGGTGGGGCTTGACGCACACCGCCAAGCCCCCGGCGCTGCACGTCGGCGCGGCGGCGCCCGACCTGACAGTTGAGCTGCTCGACGGCAGTTCCACCCATCTCGGGGCGCTGCGCGGCGAGCCGCTGGTGCTGAACTTCTGGGCCACCTGGTGCGCGGACTGCAAGCGCGAGGCGGGAACGCTCGCCGCCGCGGCCAGGGACAACGGCCAGGTCCGCTTCCTCGGCGTGCTCTACCAGGACACGCCGGCGGCCGCCCGGACCTACCAGGCCGGAGCAAACCCTTACCCGTATCCGATCGGCTGGTCGGACGGCGCGGGCAGCGCCTTCGGCGTCCAGGCCAACCCGGAGACCTTCTTTATTGACGCGCGAGGCGTCGTGCGGGCGATCGTCATCGGACCGATGACGCAGGACCAACTTGCCGCCGACCTGGAGAAGACGGCATGACGCGATGGATCCTCCTGGGCGCGATCGTCGCGACCTGCGCCGGCTATCTGGTGTACTCGGCGACCGCCACCGGCGTCGCCTACTACCGCACGGTGGCAGAGGTGAAGGCGGCGCCGGGCGGCGCCGGCGTCCGCGTTCTCGGCACCGTGCGCGACGTGCGCCACACCAGCCCGCTCGACGTCCGCTTTGACGCGGTCGACGCGGGCTATTCGATGCCGGTCGCCTACCACGGCCAGGTGCCTGACATCTTCCGCAACGGCGTGCAGGTCGTGGTCGAGGGCTCGATGGGCGCGGACGGCGTGTTCCACGCGACGACCCTGCTGACCAAGTGCCCGTCGCGGTTCACCTCGGGAACGCCGGGTGGCTGAGGGGATTCTCGGGGGCGCCGCCCTGCTGGCGGCGGTCGTGCTGGCCGGCTTCGCGGCCATCCTGTCGGTCATCGCCGCCCTTCGCGAGCACGCCGCGCTCGCGGCCGTCGGCCGGCGGGCGGTCTACGGCGTCTGCGGACTGCTCGCCCTTGCCGCGGCCACGCTGCTGACGGCGCTGCTCACGCATGACTTCGCGCTCGCCTACGTGGTCCAGCACACCGACGTGGACACACCCGCGACGCTGGCGGCGTCGGCGTTCTACAGCGGCCAGGAGGGCTCGCTGCTCTACTGGACGCTGGTCACGGCGGCGCTGGGCAGCGCCGCCATGGCGGCGGCCGCACGCCTCGACCTGAAGGCGGCCGCCTTCGCGACCGCAGTGCTGGCGGCGCTGACCGGCTTCCTCGCCTGGATCCTGGCGTTCGTAGCGGACCCGTTCGACCTCCTGGTAACGCCGGCGCGGGACGGCCTCGGGCTCAACCCGCTGCTGCGTGACGGCGGCATGCTCGTCCATCCGCCGTTCCTGCTGGCGGGCCTCAGCTCCTTCTCGGTCCCGTTCGCGCTCACCGCCGGCGCGCTGCTGGCGGGACGCCTCGAGCCGGCGTTCCTGAAGGTGATCCGGCGGTTCGCCCTCCTCTCCTGGGGGCTGCTCTCGGTCGGTCTGACCCTGGGCATGTGGTGGGCCTACCACGTCCTGGGCTGGGGCGGCTACTGGGGCTGGGACCCGGTCGAGAACGCCGCCTTGATGCCCTGGCTCGTGGCGACGGCCTACATCCACTCGGTGCAGGTGCAGGAGCGCCGCGGGCGGCTGCGCGCCTGGAGCACCGGGCTCGTCCTGATCGGCTTCAACCTGGCGCTGCTGGGAACTTTCATCGTCCGCAGCGGCGTCGTTCCCTCGGTGCACTCGTTCGCCGTCAGCCCCGCCGGACCCTGGTTCTTCGCCGTGCTCGCGGCGGGTCTGCTGCTCTCGCTGGTCCTCGTGCTCGGGCGCTTGAACGTTCTTCGCAGCGAGGGCCCGATCGAGCAGCCGGTCTCCCGGGAGGGGGCCTTCGTACTGAACAACCTGCTCCTGCTGGGCACCGTGGCGGTGATCCTGTGGGGATCGCTGCTGCCGCTCACCGCGGGCCTGTTCACCGGCGCCCAGGCCGCGGCCGACCCGTCCTTCTACGACCGGGCCGCCGGCCCGCTGCTGCTGGCGGTCATCGTGCTGCTCGCCATCGGCCCACTGGTGCCGTGGCGAGGAATCGGGCGCGCCTGGCGCAAGGCGCTGCGACCGGTGGGCGCGGTCGCGCTGCTGGCCGGCGTCGCGGTGGCGATCTTCGGACCGCGGCGGCCCGAGGCCTGGCTGGTCGCCGCCGCGCTGGCCGGCGCCGGCTTCACCAACCTGCTCGAGCTCGGGCGCGGCGTGGCGCGCCGGCAGCTGCTCCGGAACCGGCGCCGCTACGGCGCCTATCTCGTTCACGCCGGCATCCTGGCGGTGGCGGCCGGGGTGGCCGGCTCGCAGCTTGGCCACTCGGAGCGGGACGTCGTGCTCCACCCCGGGCAGCAGGTGACCGTCGCCGGCCACACCGTCAGCTACGCCGGAGCCCAGACCACCCGGCTCGACCACGGCCACGTGCAGACCACCGCCCTGACCGTGGTCGACGGCTCACCGCTGCAGCCGGGGCGCGTGCTCTACCCCGACTTCGGTGGCCAGAGCGACGCCCTGGTCGCGATCCAGACCTCGCTGTTCCAGGACGTGTACATCGTGCTCGGCGGCGTCCAGCCGGACGGCAGCGCCGCCTTCCTGGTGGCCGTCAACCCGCTGGTCGACTGGATCTGGGCGGGGGCCGCCCTGCTGGTGCTGGGAGTCCTCTTCGGCAACCTGCGCGGGCCCGCCTGGGAGCCGCTGCCCGAAGCCGCGCCGCAGCGGTCGGGGCCGATGGCGGTGCCGACATGACCTACCTGCTCGCCGCCCTGCTCCTGCTGGCGCTCTTCCCGTTCATCGTCTGGCCGCTCTTCTCCGGCAAGCACGAGGACGAGACGTGATCTCCGCCGTCGGCATCTCGCTGGCCTACGGCCGCCGCGTCGCCCTTGCACCCCTCGATCTCGAGCTCGCTCGCGAAGAGAAGCTGGCCGTGCTCGGGCCCAACGGGGCGGGGAAGACGAGCCTGCTGCGCATCCTGGCCACCGCCGTGCGGCCATCGGCAGGCACTCTCGCCATCGACGGCGAAACCGAACGCGCGGCCATCCGCGCCCGGGTGGGCTACCTCGGGCATCAGCCGGCCGTGTACGACGCCCTGACCGTGCTGGAGAACGTGCAGTTCTTCGCGCGCCTCTACGGCCTGCGCGGCCCGGGCACCGTGCTCGAGCAGGTGGGACTCAGCCACCTCGAGAAGCGGCCGGCGGGCGAGCTCTCGCGCGGCCAGCTCCAGCGGCTGGCCCTGGCCCGCTCCCTGGTGCACGACCCCGCGGTCTGGATCCTCGACGAGCCGGACGCCAGCCTCGACGACGAGGGCCGCGCGCTGCTGCCGGCGCTCGCCGCCGACCGGACGGTCGTGCTCGCCACCCATGACCGCGACCTGGCGCTCCGGCTCTGCCGGCGGACGCTGCTGCTGCGGGACGGCAGGGTCGAAGCTCCGAGCGCCCTGGAGGAGGCGAAGTGACGGTCGCCCTGACCATCGCTTTCAAGGACCTGCGCACGGAGTGGCGGAGCCGGGAGCTCTGGCCCGCGCTGGCGCAGTTCTCGGTGCTGGCCATCCTGATCGCCAACTTCGCCTTCGACGTCGACCGCGCCGGCGCCGCGCAGATCGCGCCCGGGGTGCTCTGGCTGGCGCTCGTCTTCGCCGCCGTGACCGGCCTGGGCCGCGCCTTCGCCGCCGAGAAGGAGCAGGGCACCCTCGAGGCGATGCTGCTGACACCGGCCGGGGCGTCCGGCATCTTCCTCGGGAAGGCTCTCGCCGGGCTGGCGCTGCTGGTCGCCTGCGAGGCGGTGCTGGTGCCGGGCCTGGCGATCTTCTTCGGGGTGCCCCTGAGCTTCTACCTGGTGGCCGCCGTCTTCCTCGCGACGATCGGCATGGCGGCGCTCGGCTGTCTCTTCGCCGCGCTGGCCGCGCAGACCCGCGCCCGCGAGCTCCTGCTGCCGGTGCTGGCCCTGCCGCTCTGGATCCCACTGGTCATCGCCGGCGGCCGCGCGGTGCAGGTGGCGATGGCCGGCGGCTCGCCAGGCTCCGATCAGGCCCTGCCCCGGCTCCTGGCCGTGTCGATACTGTTCGTGGTCACGGCCTCGCTGGCCGCCAGGTTCGTTCTCGATGACTGACGCACAGATCGACCGCACCCTCCGCTACGTCGCGCCGCTCTCGGTGCTGGCGCTGCTCGTCTCCGGCTACCTGATCTTCATCTACGCGCCGCCGGACGCGATCGAGGGCAACGTGCAGCGGATCTTCTACCTGCACGTTTCGGCCGCGATCGTCGCCTACACCTGCTTCGGCGTGGTGCTGGTCGGGAGCGTTCTCTACCTCTGGCGCGAGCGGCGCTGGAGCGACCGGCTGGCGCGGTCCAGCGCCCAGGTCGGCCTGATCTTCACCACCGTCTGCCTGGTGATGGGCTCGCTCTGGGGCGCCTCCGCCTGGGGCACTTACTGGCAGTGGGGCGACGCGCGCCTCGACTCGACGCTCGTCCTCTGGCTGATCTACGCGGCCTACCTGCTGCTGCGCAGGGTGGCGGCGCCGGGCCGCGGCGCGGCTCGCCTGGCGGCGGTGGTCGGCATCGTCGGCTGCGTCGACATCCCGATCGTCCACTTCAGCGTGCTGTGGTGGCGGACGCTCCACCCGGGGCCGGTGCTCGAGACCGGCGCGCTGCCGGGGTCGATGCTGCTGACGTTCATGGTCACGATGCTGTCGGTGCTGCTCTTCGCGGCCGTGCTCACGGCGCTGCGCTACCGGATCGACGAGCTGCGCGAGGAGGCCGGCGACCTGCGGGCGATCACCGACGCGCTGCGGGTGGCCTGAGCCGTGACGTACCTCTATGTCGCCTATGCGGTCGCGGGCATCCTGATCGGCGGCTACGTTCTCTACCTGGTCCGCGACCTGCACCGGGTGAAGTCCGACCTCGACGAGGTCAAGCGCGGCCGCTCCGGCGAGTAGAGCGGTCCTGATCGGCGGCGGCCCGGCCGCCGACGGCGCCGCCTTCGGGCTGCGCGAAGCGGGGTTCCAGGGCTCGATCACGATCGTCGCCGACGAGCCCCGCGCGCCCTATGAGCGGCCGCCGCTGTCGAAGGGCCTGCACACCGAGCCGGTCTGGCTGCGGCCCTTGGCGCAGTACGCGCAGGCCGGCATCGAGCTGCGCCTCGGCGCTCAGGCCGAGCTCGACGGCGACGCTCGGGTGGTGCGACTGGCGGACGGCGCCGTGCTGCCCTTCGACGTGGCGCTGCTCGCAACGGGTGTCGCCGCCCGGCGGCTGCCGGCGGCGCCGGACGCGCTGTACCTGCGCCGGCTCGAGGACGCCGCAGCTCTGCGCGCCGCCGTCGACGGGGGGAGGCTCACCATCCTCGGGGCCGGCTTCATCGGCTGCGAAGTGGCGGCGTCGGCCCGGGCGCTGGGCTGGGAGGTGGTGCTGCAGGAGGCTGCGGAGGCGCCGCTGCTGCGCGTGGTCGGGGCGCGGGTCGGTGGCTGGCTGGCGGGGATTCACCGCGCTCACGGCGTCGACCTGCGCCTTGGCGCGTCCGAGCTGCCCGCTGAGCGCCCGCTGCTGGTCGCGATCGGCACCGAGCCCCGCGAGCTGGGCCTGTTCCAGGTCGACGAGCTCGGCCGGACCTCGGCCGAAGGGGTCTTCGCCGCCGGCGACTGCGCCGAGTGGTTCAGCCCCAGCTACGGCCGGCACGTCCGCGTGGAGCACTTCCAGACGGCGTGGCGGCACGGCGCGGCCGTAGGGCGGGCGATGGCGGGGGCGGGCGAGCCGTTCGCCGAGGCGCCCTGGTTCTGGTCGGACCAGTACGACCTGAACCTGCAGTACGCCGGCGCGGGCGTGCCCTGGGACGAGGAGGTGGTGCGGGGCTCGTTCGGCGAGCCGCCTTTCACGGTCTTCCAGCTCGACGGGGGCGAGCTCGTCGGCGCGCTCGGGGTGAACGACGCACGGACCATCTCGCGTGTGCGGCGGGTGCTCGAGGCGCGGGCGCGAGTCAGCCGCTCAGAGCTCGAGGACCCGTCCTTCGATTTGCGCACCTCCCTCCACCGGGGATAGCGTTGCGCGGGATGGCGAGACCAGCTTGAGCCGGCTCCAGCGCGTGCCCTGGCGCGTGACGGCGTGGCTCCTGTCGTTGCTGATCGTCGGCGTCGCCGCCGGCGTGATCGGGTTTCGCTACGGGACCGGCAACGGCGCCGTCACCTGGACGCACGGCACCGCCTACTCGGCGCAGCAGCAGATCTCCGCAAGAGCTGACGGCTGGTCGTACGACATCCCGCTGACGGTGAGGTGGACCGACCCGCTCGGCACGGTCCACGACGGCAGCCGGCCGGCGTGCCTCCCACCGGACTTCAAGACTCACCCCGTGACGTTGGCCTGGGTGTGGGTCAGCACTCAGCAGGAGGGCTGGCGCGAGGTCGTGTGGGTCGACTGCAGGTGAGACCCGGCGCAGGCTGCCGTCACGGGCATCCGCTGGCGGGTCCGCGCCTTTAAGATCCAGCCGCGCATGCGCCAGTCCATCTCGTTCTTCAAGGATCGCCGCGACAGGTCTGTCGCGTACTCCACCTTGGGACGCGGGCGGCCGCTGATCGTCTGCGAGACAGGCTTCATCTCGCACCTCGAGGTGCTCTGGTCCTACCCGCCCAATCGGCGCTTCCTCGAGTCGCTCGCGGCCAATCGCGCCGTGATCCGGTTCGATGCGCCCGGCACCGGGCTGTCGGACCGCACGGATCCGCTGCGGACGCCCGAGGACCGCGTGCATCTCCTCGAGGACCTGGTGGACCGGCTCGGCCTCGGCGCGGTCGACCTGTTCGGAACGTCGCAGGCGGGACCGGCCATGGTCGCCTTCGCGGCCCACCATCCCGATCGCGTGCATCGACTCGTGCTGTTCGGCACCTTTGCCCACGGTCCGAGCCTGGCGTCACCCGACGTGATCGCGGCCCTGAAGCAGCTGTGCCTCGCCGAGTGGGATCTCGGCTCGCGAACGTTCGCGGAGGTTTGGGTGCCGGAGGGGGACGACGACGCGCGCCGGTTCTGGAGCCGGCTGATGCGGGCCGCCACCAACGGCGAAACCGCCGCCGCGGTCTTCGGCGAGGCATTCGCGACCGACGTCACGGAGCTGCTGCCCCGAGTGCAGGCCCCAACCCTCGTGATGCACCGGCGCCGTGACCAGGTGAACCGCTTCGGGCAGGGCTTGCGCCTGGCCAGCGGCATCCCGGGCGCGCGCTTCGCGCCGCTCGAGGGGAGCTGCCACCTGGTCTGGGCCGGCGACGTCGACTCCGTTCTGGCGCCGGCGCTCCAGTTCCTGTCGGACGCCGAACCTGTCGTCGACGGCCTGCTGACCGAGCGCGAGCTCGAGGTGGCGGAGCTGGTAGCGGAAGGCCTGACCAACGCGGCCATCGCCGCCAAGCTGTACATCTCTCCGCGCACGGCAGAGGCCCATCTCGAGCACATCCGGGACAAGCTCGGCTTCCGGTCGCGCTCGCAGATCGCGGCCTGGGCGGCCACCAGGGGCGCCAGCAAAGCCGCCTCTAGGTAGTCCTCGCCGGCGCGACCCGAATCCGGGTGAAAGCGCGCCCCGATTTAGGTGTTTGCCCGACTTACCGCCGGCCGCCGTGGCCGGGAGCATGGACGCCATCCAATCCAACCTCAGGAGGACTCAGATGGCGAGATTCATGGTGGAGCGCACATTCCCGGACGGCCTCGAGATCCCCGCCGACTCCGGCGGGGCGGCGACGTGCCTGTCGGTCGTCGGCAACAACCTCGACGTCGATGTCACGTGGGTCCATTCCTACGTGACCGACGATCACCGCAAGACCTTCTGCATCTACGACGCGCCGAGCGCGGAGGCGATCCGGAAGGCGGCGGACCTGAACCGGCTGCCCGTCGACACGATCACGCCGGTCTCTGTGCTGGACCCGTACTTCTACCGGGGGAGGAGCTGACATGTTTGGCTGGATCAAGAGGCTGCTGCTCGCCGCCGCGCTGACCGCGGTGGCATCGGCCCTGCCGGCGGCTCCCGTGGCCGCCTCCAACGGTCAGTCCGAGCTCGCGGCGGTGCGGGCCGCGACCGATCGCTACCACGTCCCCGACAACGCCGTGAACGACGGCTACAGCCCCTTCCTCAACTGCTTCTCCGACCCAACCCTGGGCGGCATGGGGCAGCACTACGTCAACTTCGACCTGCTCAACGGCAGCCTCGACCCGCTGCACCCGCAGGCGGTGGTCTACCAGGTCGGCAACGGCACCGAGCTCAAGCTCGGCGCGGTCGAGTGGATCAAGCCCGGCAGCGCCACCGACACGCCGCCGCGGATGTTCGGGCGGAACTTCACCTTCCTGCCGTCGCTCGGCGTCTGGGTCCTGCACGCTTGGATCTGGAAGCCGAACCCGGCCGGCATCTTCAAGAACTACAACCCCGCAGTGGGGCAGTGTCCCTAGGCAGTTTGGTCAAAGAACGCGCCCCTGGGCCGTGCCCCAGGGGCGCGTTGGTTAACAAAGGCGGAGTTCAGGCGTCGAGCGCCTGGCGGAGCTTTGGGAGAAGGTCCGCCAGGAGGCGCTCGGTCAGGCCCCAGACCGGGACGCCGTCCCACATGAAGTAGCGCCCCATCCAGCTTTCCGTTGCCGCGAGCCAGAGCGAATCGTCCAGCAGCCGAGCCAGCGGGATCTCAAGCACTCCCTCGAGCTCGCCCGGGTCGTGGTTGAAGGCCAGCTCCGGGTCGGGCGACCAGGCGACGAAGGGCACCACGCAGAAGTTCGACACCGACGCGTACACGGGCGGGCCGGCGCCCAGCGGCGTCAGGGCGCCGGCCGGGACGCCGATCTCCTCCTCGACCTCGCGCGCAGCCGCTTCCCAGGCCCCCTCGCCCGGGTGCACGCCGCCGCCGGGCAGCGCCACCTGCCCCGGGTGGTCCGGCAGGTCGGCCCGCCGGCGGACGAAGGGGACGTGCCAGTCGCCCGAGGATCGGTAGAGGACGGCGGTCACGGCAGCCGGCCGGCTACCTGGCCGGAAGGCGCCCCAGCCGTCCACCGGCAGCAGCTGGGAGCGCAATCGGAACAAAAACTGATCTTGGGTCATGGATTCCGAAGGCACCCTTCGTTATGGTGGGTCTCAGGATGATCGATCGCACAAACGAGAAGATCGGCGAGCTGCAACAGGAGATCGAGCGCGAAAACAGCCGGCGTTACGCGTTCCAGCGAATGCTCCGGTCCACCGACCGGGTGCTGTGGAAGCTGGAAGAGATGAACCGCGACGGCGTTCGAGAGGCCGCCGCCGAAGTGCGAGGCGAGATTCGAGAGGCGATGGACGAGCTTCCTGGCGACTGCAAGGAAGCTCTGCGCGACTCGCCCTCGGTGCAGGAGCTGCTGGACAGCATGTTCGAGGTCCAGGAGCGGCTGTTCCGCTGGCGGCATCCTGAGTTCGCGTTCGAAGAAGACGACGTGGAGCGGGCCAGCTAGGTCTGGGAGTCGCCCCTCCGGCCGGCTTCGCCGGCCACCTCCCCACCAAGTGGGGAGGAGTCTGTTGCTCCTCTTGTGCTGGCTAGACCGCCAGGTAGGTCAGGAACAGGTTCGTGGCGAAGGCCGCCAGGAAGCCCGTCACCAGGCCCCAGCCCATCCAGGCCGGCGTGTTGAGCTTGCGGCCGAGCGTGAACAGCTCGTTCAGCACGTAGATGATCGCGCCCGCCGCCAGGGCCAGGAAGAGGACGTAGAAGTAGGGCGAGGTGGCGACGTAGCCGATCAGGGTGCCGATGAAGGTCGGTCCGCCGCCGACGAGTCCGGTCAGGGCCAGGAAGGTCCACGAAGCCGGCTTGGGGGACATCGTCATCGGCGCGGCGATGCCGAAGCCCTCGGTGACGTTGTGAAGGGCGAACCCGATCACCAGCACGCCCGCGAAGGCCACGGCGCCAGTGGCGGCCGACTGGCCGATCGCCAGCCCCTCGCTGAGGTTGTGAAAGCCGAGGCCGGTGGCGATCATCAGGGCGAGCGCCCGAGGGTCGCCGCCCGCGCGCAGCTTCGAGAGCACCTTCGTGTTCAGGTAGACGAGCGAGAGCAGCCCGAAGGCGACCCCGAACGAGAAGATCGCGACCAGCTCCCAGAAGAGCGCGCGGTCGCCGCCGCGGAGGTGGCCGAGGGCCGCGTTCACCGGCTGCATCGCGTTGCCCAGGATGTCGAAGAGCAGGAATACGAGCACGCCCGTGGCGATGGCGTTCAGGAAGCCCTGCGCGCCCTTGGGCAGGCCGTGCAGCCTGGCCACGGGCAGACCGATGAAAATGGTGAGGCCGGCGACGGCGCCGAGCGCGGCGGCGGTTGACTGAGTCACAGAATTAGTAGGTGCAATCTCAACTGTTAGGCAAAGCTAACACAAGGCCCACGGAGGTCATCGCGCGCTACCTCGAGGCCATCTATTACATGCGTGCCGAGGGCGAGACGGTGCGCAGCTCGCGCCTGGCCGACTGGCTCGGCGTCAGCCGGCCGACCGTGACGGTGGCGCTGCGCCGGATGCTGCGGCACAACCTGGTGCTGGTCAACACACGGAAGGAGATCGAGCTGACCGAGCGCGGCGAAACCGAGGCGGCGACGATCGTGCGCAGGCACCGCGTGATGGAGCGCTGGCTTACCGACGTCCTCGGCCTCGACTGGATCGAGGCCGACGAGGAGGCCGCCCGGCTCGAGCACTCGGTGTCCGAAGCCGTGGAGCAGCGCCTCTGGGAGTCACTCGGCCGGCCGCAGACCTGTCCGCACGGCAACCCGATCCCGGGCCACGCCGAGCTGCGTCCGGACGAGCGCCGGCTGGCGGAGCTCGATGAGGGCGACGCCGTCAAGGTGCAGCGCATCTCGGAGGTTGCCGAGCGCGAGGCGCCGGCGCTGCTGCGCTACCTCCTTGACCGCGAGATCGTGCCCGGGGCGCCCGTCAGGGTGCTGGAGGTCGACGACGTCGGCCGCACGCTCCGCCTCGAGCTGCCCGGCGGCGAGGTCACCCTGAGCACGGACACCGCCACCCGCGTCTGGGCGGTGCCCGCCTAGGCGGCCCGCCGATGCCGCTTCACGTCAGCCGCCACCCGCTTGCAGCGCACTTCCTGGCCGGGCTGCGCCACCGCGAGACCGGCCACGAGGAGTTCCGCGACCTCGCCCGCCGCGTGGTGACCGTGCTGCTGCTCGAAGCGACCGCGGACCTCCCTACGGCCCAGGGCACGGTTGCGACGCCTCTCGCGGAGGCTCACGCCCGCCGCGTGGCCACCCAGGTGGTTGCGGTGCCGGTGCTCCGCGCGGGACTCGGCATCCTGGGGCCGGTGCTCGACCTGCTGCCCGAGGTGAGCGTCGGCTATCTCGGGCTGGAGCGGCACGAGACGACCCACCAGGCGCGGATCTACTACCAGAAGCTGCCGGCGCTGGCGGGCAAGATCCCGCTGCTGCTGGACCCGATGCTCGCGACCGGGGGCTCGGCGGTGCAGGCGCTCGACATCATCGCGGAGGCAGGCGGGGAGGGCACGCGGATGATCTGCGTCGTGGCCGCCCCGGAAGGTGTGGCGGCGGTGGCCGAGAAGCACCCGGACGTGCACGTCTACACGGCAGCTCTGGACGAGCGGCTCAACGACCGCGCCTTCATCGTGCCCGGGCTCGGCGATTTTGGAGATCGGTTGTTTGGAACCACCTGAGTCCACATCGGAGCTCGACGACTTCCGCGGCCGCGTCATGGCCGCACGCGACCGGCTGCGGTCGCTGCCGCTCGGCGGTTCCCTCGACGCGGGGCCGGCGGATCCCGAGACCGGCGAGGCGTGGGACCGGCTCAACGTCCTCGGCCATACGGCCGAGATGCTGCCGTTCTGGGTTTCGCAGCTGCGGCGCGGCCTGCGCGGCGAGCCCTACGGCCGCACCGAGGAGGGCTACCGGCAGCGCCGGGCGGGTATCGACGCACGCGAGGAGGAGCGGGCGCTGCGGCTCAAGGCGGACCGGGGCTGCGGGCGCCTGCTGTCGCTGCTGGACCGGCTCGAGGAGGCGGACCTGGACCGCCAGCTGAACGCGCTGCCCGGCCGCCCGGCGCGGGTGCGGGACGCGCTCGAGCACCAGCTGGTGGGCCACCTTGAAGCCCACGTCGAACAGCTGGTCCAACTGGGTTAGAGTCACTCCGCCCCGCATTCGGGGCCCAGAGGAGGAAGGAATGGCCCAACTTGTATCGGACGCTGCCGTCCACGAGCTTCGCGAGGCGATGGCCGGCGACGTCATCACCCCTGAGCACGATGCCTACGACGAGTTCCGGAAGGTCTGGAACGGCGACATCGACAAGCGGCCCGCCGTGATCGCGGTCTGTGCCGACGTCGCCGACGTTCGCGCCGCGCTCGATTTCGGGGCCCGCAGCGGACTCGACATCGCCGTGCGCAGCGGGGGCCACAGCTGGCCCGGATTGTCGACTGCCGACGGCGCGCTCGTGATCGACCTGCGACGCCTGAACAAGGTGACGATCGACCCCGACGCGAAGCGCGCTCGGGTCCAGGGTGGCGCCGTCTGGAACGACGTCGACCAGGCCGCTCAGCAGCACGGCCTGGCCGTGACCGGCGGGCACGTGACGCACACGGGTGTCGCGGGCCTGACATTGGGTGGCGGCCTGGGGCACCTCCACCGCAAGTACGGGCTCAGCTCCGACAACCTCGTCTCGGTACAGGTGGTGACTCCCGACGGGCGGGTGCTCCGTGCCGCCGCCGACGAGAATCCCGACCTCTTCTGGGGGATCCGCGGCGGGGGTGGAAACTTCGGGATCGTCACCGAGTTTGAGTTCCAGCTGCACGGGCTCGGCAACACCGTGTGGGCCGGCCTCATCTTCTACGCGGCGGAACAGGGCGCCGAGCTGATGCGGACGTACCGGAAGGTCGCGGCGAGCATGCCCGACGAGGTCAACACGCTGTTCGCGTACATGCTCGCGCCGCCGCTCCCGATCGTCCCCGAGGAGCTGCACTTCCGGCCGGTGTACGCCGTGGTCGTCGTCGCCACCGACACCGCGACCGGCGAGCGGACGCTGGCGCCGCTGCGCGAGTTCGGACCGCCGCTCTTCGAGATGATCGCCGAAATGCCCTACCTGGCCGTCCAGGGCTTATTCGACGAGGCCCTGCCGCACGGAACACAGAGCTACCTCAAGTCGCATTACTTCGACGACTACTCGGATGACGTGATCGCGCGGATCACCGAGAACTGCGCCAAGATGCCGCCGGGCCATTCGCAGATGCTCAACATCCAGATGGGGGGCGCCATCGCGCGCGTGCCGGAGGACGCCACCGCGTTCGGTGGACGCCAGGCCGGGTTCCTCGGCATGTTCGTCGGGATCTGGATGGAGCCCGGCGAGAAGGACGCCACGGTCGACTGGGTGCGCAATTTCGCCGGCGCGATGTCGGGCTTCAGCACCGCCGGGACCTATGTGAACCTGTCCGACCGTCAGTCGGAGGCGGAGCTGGCCACCACGTACGGCGACAAGTACGCCCGCCTGCGCGAGCTCAAGGCGAAGTACGACCCGGAGAACCGGCTGCACCTGAACCAGAACATCAAGCCCGCCTGAAAGCGGGCTGACCTGCCCGCCTCCCAGTCGGTTAGGAGGCGGGCAGGGTACCCAGCGTCAGCTGCACCGTGGCGGTGCCGCCGTCTGCCCGCGTCAGCGCGACGGAGACGGTCTGGCCGGGTTTCAGCCCGGCCAGGACCTCGGCGAGCGTGGCGGTGTCGGGCGTCGACTGACCGGCGATCGAGGTGATCACGTCGCCGGCCTTGATCCCGGCCTTGGCGGCGGGACCGCCGGCGACCACCGAGGCGACGTAGACGCCGCTGGTGGCATCGCGCACCTGCACGCCGAGATAGGCGCGGTGCGTGTTGGTGACGTGACCGGTCTGGATCAGCTGGTTGGCGACGTCCACGACCGTGTTGCTGGCGATCGCGAAGCCGATGCCGGCCACCGTGCCGCCTGACTGCGGGTCCTGGACTCCGAGCGTCGGGATGCCGATGACCTGGCCGTCGAGGTCCACCAGGGCTCCGCCCGAGTTGCCGGGGTTGATGGCGGCGCTGGTCTGAACCACCTCCGGGAGCGTCACCCCGTTGCCCTCGGGCACGCCGCTGCGGAAGGCCGAGACGATGCCGTCGGTGACGCTCGAGCGGAGTCCGAGTGGGTTGCCGATCGCCAGCACGATGTCGCCGACCTGGATCCGGGAGGAGTCGGCGAAGGTCGCCGGGTGCAGGTTGCTCGCGCTGACCCTGATGACGGCGAGGTCGTCGCCCTGGTAGGTGCCGACCTGGGTGGCTTGGAAGCCGCGGCCGTCAGACAGAGTGACGTGGTAGCTGGAGGCGCCGGTCACGACGTGGAAGTTGGTGACGATGTCGCCTGCCTTGTCGAAGACGATGCCGGAGCCCAGGCCCTGGTCGGTCTCGATCTGCACCACCGAGGGCAGGACCTGCTTCACGACCTGCCGGTACACGGCCTCCAACCCGGCCAGCGTCGTCGGGCCGGGGGTCGCGACGTGCACCGGCTCCACGCTGATGCTGGGAGCCGGCGCCGGAGAGCTGTTCGAGCCCAGCGGGGCCCCGCGGCCGAGGGTGCAGGCGCCGAGGAACAGCAGGGCGGAGGCCGCGGTGGCGGCAAGCCGAACCATCACTGCCATGGTATGGACGTGGTCAGCTCGGGCTCAGGCAGACGTGCGCCGGCCAGCTCGCCGTAGACCTCGAGCAGCTCCTCCAGCACGTGCGCGCTGGCGCCGTACATCGAGCCCTCGGCGAAGTCGAAGATCGGCGACGTCCGGCCCTGCCCGAAGGTCACCGCCCGGTAGGGCACGCCGCCCTCGAAGAAAGCCGCCACCGGGGTCCGGATGAGCGCCGCCACCTCGGCCGGGGCCGGTCGCGGCTCCGCCGCGGGCGCCAGCGCCACCACCCAGGGATGGAGCGCAAAGCGGCTGGTCGCGGTCGGCACCGGTGTCAGCTGGCCCAGCACCTCGATGTCGTCGAGCGCGATGCCCAGCTCCTCCCACAGCTCCCGCAGCGCGGCCGCCTCGAGACTGGAGTCGGACTCGTCGCGGCGGCCGCCGGGGAAGGCCAGCTCGCGGGCGTGGTGGCTCATCGTCTCGGCGCGCTTGATGCACCAGATCTCCTCACCCTGGATAGGCACGGCGACGGCGCCCTCCCAGCGGCCTGTCAGGTCCCGATGCGGCCGCTCGCGGGCGACGAGCACCGCCGCCAGGTCGGCCATCGCGACCTCTTTCAGCTGACCTCCAGGACGACCTTGCCGAACTGCTCGGAGCGATCCAGGTGCTCCAGCGCGCCCTGGACGTCATCGAGGGCGAAGGTGCTGTCCACGACCGGCTTCAACCCCTGGTCGACCGCGGCGAGCAGGGCGTCGAACTCCGCCGACGTGCCCATCGTCGAGCCCAGCAGCTCGACGTTGCGCAGGAAGACCCGGGGCATGTTCAGCTCCAGCTTCACCCCGCTGGTCGAGCCGCAGAAGACGACCCGGCCGCCGGGGCGCAGGGACTTGACCGACTCGTCGAATGTCGCCGGGCCGACGTGCTCGAAGACGACGTCCACGCCGCCTCCGCCGGCTTCGCGGACCGCCTTGGCGAACTCGGCGGAGTCGAAGGCGGCGGTCGCGCCGAGCTCCTCCGCGCGCTTGCGCTTCGCCTCCGAGCGGCTGGTGGCGTACACGGTCGCACCCAGGTGCTTGCCGATCGCGATGGCCGCCGCCGCCACGCCGGCGCCGGCGCCGACGACGAGCAACTTCTGCCCGGCCTGGAGCTGTGCCTTCGTCGTGAGCATCCGCCAGGCGGTCAGGAAGGTGAGCGGGAACGCGGCCGACTCCTCCCAGGTGAGGCTCTGAGGACGAGCTCGGAGCATGCGGGCGGGAACGTGGATCAGCTCGCAGGCGGTGCCGTCGGTGTGCTCGCCGACGATGCCGAACCGCCGGCAGAAGACCTCCTGGCGCGCCTGGCAGGCCTCGCACTCGCCGCAGGAGAAGACCGGATAGATGACCACCTCGTCGCCCGAGCTCCAACCTTCGGCGTGGGACGTCTGGACGACGCCCGCGCCATCCGCCCCGATCACGCGCGGCGGCTCCACCCGCTGGGCACCGTGCGCGAGCCAGAGGTCGAGATGGTTCAGGGCCGCGCGCCGTGTCGCGACGGTCACCGAGCCGGCTTCGGGCTCCGTGCGCGGCCGCTCCCGGACGTGCACGCCGGCCGGCCCGCTCGGCTCCTCCCAGACCGCCGCGCGGCCCTGGGAGAGGATCTCGCTCACCACTTCATTGTTCTTCATCCGGCCGCGAGGCTTTGTTCGCCGCCGCTCCCTTCAATCGGATGGCGATGCATCGTCTCCTCGGCGCCCTGGTGGGCGCCTTCGCCGCCCTGGCGGTGGGATCGTCCACGCTCGCGTACGCGCCGGCCGACCCGGCGGACCCCGTGCAGCCCTTCAAACCCTGGCGATACGCCTCGCAGGTGCCGTACGGGCCTTTCGAGGACGGCGCCGGCAGTGCCGGCGAGAGCGCGGCGCCGGGCGCGTTTCTGACGCTGCCCTTCCTCGGCTCCCACCTGGTCACCTCGACCTTCGACCACTGCAGCCCGAACTACATCCACGACGGCGTGGTCTGCCGCTTTGACGGCTCGGTCGGCCGCTCGGTGTGGGGCTCCGACTACACGGGCTATCCCCGCACCAAGGGGGCGAAGGACTTCCTTTACTACGACGGCCATGACGGCTGGGATTACGCGCTCTATTACGAGCCGGCCCTCGCCGCGGCCGGCGGCGTCGTGACCCAGGCCGGCTGGGATGTGCCGGGCTGCGTGTCCTGTGGCTTCGGCCAGGAGGTCATCATCGACCACGGCAACGGCTTCAGCACCCGCTACGGGCACCTGTCACAGGTCTGGGTGCACACCGGCGAGCCGGTCCTGCGCGGTGAGGTGCTCGGCGTCACGGGCAACACCGGCGCCTCCACCGGCGAGCATCTCCACTTCGGCGTCTATCACACGGCCGGCATGATCCCGCTCGATCCCTTCGGGTGGACCGGACCGCGGGGCGGCGATCCCTGGGCGTACGACGCCGGCGACCTCTGGCTCGGCGGGGCTCCGCGATTCCCCTCGATCTTCCGGCCCGCACTGAGCGCGAGCGTGGCCGCGGCAGCGGGCGGCGGGGTGGGCGTCTCCTGGTCGGGAGCGGGGCAGGGAGGCAGCTACGACGTGCTCGTGTCGGAGGATGGCGGGGCGCTTCAGCCCTGGCTCAGCGGCGTACCGGGGACGTCGGCGAGCTTCGCCGGGCAGATCGGGCATCAGTACTGGTTTTTGGTCCGCGGCACCACCGCGCTTGGGTTGCAGGGGTCGGCGATGACTGGGTTGGTCGGCGGCTGATCGCCCCCTCCGTCGCCCTGCGGGCGAACTTAGGGGTCCCCGCTTGCGGGGAATGGACCCTCCCCGTCAAGCGGGGAGGAGATTCCTTTCTCTTTCTCTTCTTTCCTGACCTAGGCGGCTACTGCGTCGTAGACCCAGTCGATGCTGCCGTCTTCGACCTTGCAGGTCTGGAACTGTGCGACGACCAGCGGGGTGACGGGCGGCGGCTCGCCTGAGCTGCGGTACCAGGTGCGGACCGCCACGATCCGGAAGCGGTGCTCGCGGCCGGAGCCGTCCCAGTAGTCAAACACGGAGCCGACGCCCTCACCCAGCAGCGGTGTGAACACGCCCGGGTTGTGGCCGTCGAAGTACCAGGGGACCTCGCGCATCGCCAGGTCGAGCACGGCCTCGCCCGAGGGGACGAGCGCGTTGCCGGTCGGGTCGTCGTAAACGCCGACCGGGACCGAGATCCGGCCGTCCTCGGCCCGGAGCCAGTTGTAGATCGCGTGCGCCGCCGGCGCGCTCGTGGAGGCGAGGACGCCCGTGCCGGCGCGCGCCGGAGCCGCGGGCTTCGAGCTCGGCCGCGTGCGGTAAACGTGCGCGGGGACGCCAGGTCGCACGATCCGCCCTGGCTCGCCGATGGCGGCCGTCGGGGCGGAGCGCTGGACTCCACTGCGGGCCGGCAGCGCGGACACGGCGAAGAGGCCGGTGCACAGCAGGCCCAGACCGACGAGCCTGATCGCGACTCTTCCCATCCCACTTCACCTGACGACGCGGGAGAGAGTTTCTTGCTACTCGCGCTATCACTTGTTGTCGCCTTCCTACAATGCGACACAGCTTTGATCCGGGAGGGGCTGGCCGGCAAGACTCTCTTCGTCACGGGTTCCACCGGCTTCCTCGGGAAGTCGATCGTGGAGAAGTGCCTGCGCGACCTTCCGGACATCACGCGCCTCCACCTCGGCATCCGCTCCAGCGCCCGCCGGTCCGCGAAGGAGCGGCTGGAGCGCGAGGTGCTGGCGAGCCCCGCCTTCAAGCCCCTGAAGGAGAAGCTGGGCGAGGCCGAGTTCGCCGAGCTGGTCGGGCGGAAGCTCGACGTCGTCGAGATCGACCTTGGCCGCGACGGCCTGGGGCTGGACTCGCAGGGGCAGGCAGCGCTGGCCGGCGCCGACGTCGTCATCCACTCGGCGGCGGCGGTCGAGTTCGACAACCCGGCCGATATCTCGGCCCAGACGAACCTGCTCGGCGCCGCGCGCCTGGTGGGCGCGGTGGCCGCGCTTCCGACACGCCCGCACCTGGTGCACATCTCGACGGCGTTCGTGGGTGGCCAGCTCCGCGGGCTGGTGCGCGAGGCGCCGGCCCTCGACCCCGGCCTCAACTGGCGGCACGAGGCCGAGGTGCTGGCGGGCCTCCGGCCGGCCGTGGAGGAGGAGTCGCGGCGCCCGGAGGTCCTGCAGAAGCTGCAGAAGGAGGCGCGGTCGCGGATGGGTCCGGCGGGCACGCCGGCGATGGCCCGCACGGTCGAACGCCTGCGCGAAAAGTGGGTCAAGGACCGCCTGATCGAGCGGGGCCGGGTCCACGCGCGGGCGCTCGGTTTCAGCGACATCTACTCCTTCACGAAGGCGATGGCCGAGGCGGCGGTGATCGAGCTGCACGGCGAGGTGCCCTTGTCGATCCTGCGGCCGTCGATCATCGAGAGCGCGGTCGCCGAGCCCTTCCCGGGCTGGCTGGAGGGCTTCCGGATGGCGGAGCCGATCATCCTGGCCTTCGGCCGCGGCGTGCTGCCCGACTTCCCGGGACTGCCCGACTCGGTGGTGGACGTGATCCCGGCCGACTACGTGGTGAACGCGGTGCTGGCGGTCGCCGCTTCGCCCCCGCCGGATTCGGAGCCGCGCATCTACCACGCCAGCTCCGGGTCGCGGAACCCGCTGCGCTTCCGCGATCTCTTCGACCACTGCCGCGACTACTTCGAGGCGCATCCGCTCCGCGATCGGTACGGCCAGGCGATCGGGACGCCGGACTGGACCTTCCCGACGATGGGCGAGGTGGTGCTGCGCGGGCGCGTGGCCGTGCGGGCGCTGGAGGCGGCCCAGTGGCTGGTGGAACGGCTGCCGTTGGGCGCTGACGCCGCCGAGTCGTCTGACAACCTCCTGGAGCGGCGTACGCGGCTCCAGCGCGGCCTCGACCTGGCCGAGCTCTACGGCGTCTACACGGCGGTCGACGCCGTCTTCGACAGCCGGCGGCTGCAGTCGCTCTGGGAACAGCTGGACGAGTCCGAGCGCGCGACCTTCCCATTCGACGCGGCGACGTATTCCTGGGACCACTACCTGGACGAGGTCCACCTGCCGACGGTGATCCGGATGGCGCGTGCTGACACCGTCGAGCGGCGCGGGCGGCAGCCGAGCGGGTCGACGGCGCCTCGCGCCGGCGGAGCCGGCGGGGCGGAGGCGGTTCGGCGCCTGGCCGGCCGCTCCGACGTGCTGGCGGTGTTCGATGTGGACGGGACGCTGCTGGAGACCAACATCGTCGAGTACTACCTGTGGATGCGGCTCCGGGCCCAGCCCGTGCGGGACTGGCCGCAGTTCCTGGGCCGGATGCTCACCGAGGCGCCGCGCTGGCTCTTCCTGGAGCGCCGGTCTCGGGCCGACTTCCAGCGGACCTTCTACCGCCAGTACGACGGGCTCGAGGTGGAGGAGATGCGCAAGCTCGGCCGCGAAGCCCTCGGCGAGGTGACCCTGCGGCGCGTCTACCCCGAAGGCATGCGGCGGATCCGCGAGCACAAGCGGGCCGGCCACCGCGTACTGCTGCTGACCGGCGCGCTGGACTTCGTGGTCGGGCCGCTGGCGGAGCTGCTGGAGGTGGAGGTCGACTGCGCCTCGCTGCTGCAGCGGGACGGGCGGCTGACCGGCGATCTCTCGGCACCTCCGCCGGCGGGCGAGGCGCGGTCGACGCTCCTGCTCGAGTACGCGGCGGCGAACGGGATCGACCTGGCGTCGTCTTTTGCCTACGCCGATTCGCTGTCGGACCTGCCGATGCTGGAGGAGGTCGGGTCGCCGGTCGTGGTCAATCCGGACGCGCGGCTGTCGGCCGTGGCCGGGCAGCGCGGCTGGCGCGTCGAGCGCTGGCGCATGCCGCCGGGCAACTGGCGCTTTCCCGCGCCGGACCCGCGCTCGCAGCCGGCGGCGCGCTAGGGTCATCCGGTGCTGGCGCTGACTTTCGATCGCTCGCTGCCGCGTTTCGCTGCCGTGCGCGCGGCCGGCGGCCGTGCCTCGGTCGCGACCGGGCCGCTTTCGCTGCTGTCGTTCGGCGATGTGCCCGAGCCGGCGCTGCCGGCGGCGGACTGGGTGCGGGTGGCGCCGCTGGTGGCCGGGATCTGTGGCTCCGACCTCGCCGCCGTGTCCGGCCACGCGTCGTTCTACCTCGATTCTTTGACCTCGTACCCATTTGTGCCCGGGCACGAGGTCGTGGGCGACATGGCTGGCTCGCGGGTGGTGGTCGAGCCGGCGCTGGGCTGCGTGGTGCGCGGGGTGGCGCCTTTGTGCCCCGCCTGCGCGGAGGGGCGGCCTGGGCTCTGCTCCAACGCGACCGAGGGCACGATCGAGGTCGGGCTGCAGACCGGCTACTGCGCGTCCACCGGCGGCGGCTGGGGCGAGACCCTGGTCGCCCACCCGTCGCAGCTGTGGGAGGTGCCGGCCTCCCTGTCCGACGAGGCGGCATCGCTCATCGAGCCCTTCGCCTGCAGCATCCACGCCGCGCTGCGTGGGGCGGCGTCGCCGTCCGACCTGGTCGTCGTTTTGGGGGCGGGGACGATCGGGCTGCTCTCCATCGCGGCGATCCGGCTCTTCACCCCGCCGCGGCGCCTGATCGCCGTCGCCAAGCACGGGGTGCAGCGCGACCTGGCGCTTCAGCTCGGTGCGGACCAGGTGATCGCCCCGGACGAGGTCTTTCAGCGGGTGCGGTTCGCGACCGGCGCGCGGCGCCTGGATCCCGCGGCCGGTGTGCCGGGATCGCGGCCGCTGCTGCTGGGTGGGGCGGACCTGGTCTTCGAGTGCGTCGGCCGCGGCGCTTCTCTGTCCGATGCGGTCCGGGTGACGCGCGGGGGCGGCCGCATGGTGGTCGTGGGGATGCCGGCGGAGGAGAAAGTCGACTGGGGCGTGATCTGGCAGCGCGAGCTGTCGGTGCTGGGCGCCTATGCGTACGGGGTGGAGGGGTCTCTTGGTGGGCGTCGCACGTTTGAGCTGGCGCTGGAGGCGGCGTCCTCGGTGCCGCTGACGTCCCTGGTGGGCCCGCTGTTCGGGCTCGGCGACTACCGCGACGCGATCGCTTACGCAATGTCCGCCGGCTCGCTCGGCGCCGTGAAGGTCGCCTTCGACCTGCGAGGATTGCGACCGTGAGCGCTCCGTGGGTCGAAGGCGACCATCCGCCGGCGAATGGCGGTCCTAATGGCGTCGGCGCCAGCCATTCGCCGGCGGATGGTCCCTCGGGCCGGCCTTTACAGGCTGGGTTGACAGGCTCTCCGGCCCCCGAATACGCTCCCGGCCGCACCCCCCGGGTGGGTGGCTTCGATGGTGGTGGGTATCGCCGCCGGGGGGGAGGGTAGTGCCCAGGCCGGGGGCGGTCATCGAGGTGGACCGGAACACCCCGCCGGTGCTGTTCCACTTCGGTGAGGGCCTGCGCATGGAGCGGCTGCCGCTGGGCAGCCGGGTCGTCTACCCGCCGGACCCGCTGGCGCCCCTCCAGCATCCCGAGCGCGCCATCCGTAGAGCGCTCGCGAAGCCGCTCGAAGACGACCCGCTGAAGGCGCTGCTGCGACCCAACATGAAGCTGACGATCGCCTTCGACGACCTCAGCCTGCCGCTGCCGCCGATGGTCGAGCCGGACGTCCGCCAGATGGTCATCGAGGAGGTGCTGGAGCTGGCCGCGGACGCCGGCGTCGAGGACGTCCACCTCATCGCCGCCAACAGCCTGCACCGGCGCATGAACGCGGACGAGATCCGCCACATCGTCGGCGAGCGCGTCTTCGCGACCTTCTGGCCCGACCGCCTCTACAACCACGACGGCGAGGACCCCGACGGCAACGTCGTCATCGGCAAGACGAGCAAGGGCGAGGAGGTCACGCTCAGCCGAAGAGCCGCCGAGTCAGACCTCGTCGTCTACGTGAACATCACGCTGGTCCCCATGGACGGCGGCCACAAGTCGATGGCCACCGGCCTCGGCAGCTACCGCTCCGTCAAGCCGCACCACAACGTCGAGACCCTGCTCGGCAGCCGCTCCTACATGCACCCGCCGGACTCGGCGCTGCACCACGCCTGCATCCGCCAGGGCCAGCTGATCGAGGACACCGTTCGCGTCTTTCACATCGAGACCACCGTCAACAACCACTCCTTCCCGCAGATGGTCAGCTTCCTGCAGAAGCGCGAGACGGACTGGACGGCGCAGGACCAGGCGGCGTTCTTCGCGGTCAAGCAGCTGACCGACATCGCGCCGCCGAGCGTCAAGCGGAGCCTCTTCCACTCGCTCCGCGCGCCCTACGGACTCACGGGCGTGCACGCCGGCCAGGTCGACGAGGTGCACGAGCAGACCCTGCAGAACGTGCGCAAGCAGATGCAGGTCGACCTCGAGGGTCAGACGGACATCGTCACCATGGGCATCCCGTACCTGGGGCCCTACAACGTCAACTCGATCCTGAACCCGGTGCTGGTGGTGTGCCTCGGGCTCGGCTACCTCTTCAACCTCTACCGCGGCAAGCCGATCGTGCGGGAGGGAGGGGTCGTGATCATGACCCACCCTTGCCGCTACGAGTTCGACTCCATCCAGCACCCGAGCTACATCGACTTCTTCGACGAGGTGCTCTCGGAGACGCTCGACCCGCACGAGATCGAGCAGCGCTACGAGACCCGCTTCGCCGAGGATCCCTGGTACCGCCAGCTGTATCGGAAGTCGTACGCCTACCACGGCGTCCATCCCTTCTATGCGTGGTACTGGGCGGCGCACGCGCTGCAGCACGTGGGCGACGTGATCGTGGTCGGAGGCGAGCGCGACACGGTCCACCGGCTGGGCTTCAAAGCTGCGAGCAGCCTGGAGGACGCCTTCGAGATGGCCGAGCACACGGTCGGCCGGCATCCCTCCGTGACGCACCTGCGCACCCCGCCGCTGCTGCTCGCGAACGTCACGTGAGGTTCACGGCGCGCGATGACCTCAAGATGCTGCGCAGCGGCTTTCGCTGGCGCTCGGTGCGCCCGGCGTCCTGGCCGGAGGCCGCGCGCGTCATTCCGGAGGGGCCCGAGAACCTCGACTGGGCACGGCAGGAGCCGGTTCGGTCGCTGCGCTACCTGCTGCAGCGCGGCCTGATGTTCCCGCTCAACGACGCCATGACGCACGCGCGCGTCGAAGGCGCGGAGTGGCTGGAGGGCCTGGACCGCGCGGTCATCTTCACGCCCAACCACACCAGCCACGCGGACACGCCCCTGCTGCTGCGGGCCCTGCCCAACCGCGTCCGCGAGCGAACGGTGGTGGCGGCCGCGGCCGACTACTTCTACGAGAAGCGCTGGGCGGGCATTGTCGCGGGCCTGTTTCTCAACACGTTCCCATTCGCCCGCACCGGCGGCGCCACCGGCGTCCTGAACGCATCCGGGCGCCTGCTTCGCTCGGGCTGGAACCTGCTGGTTTACGCGGAAGGAACGCGCACCACCGACGGCCGCCTCGGCGAGTTCAAGGCGGGCGTCGGCCACCTGGCGATAGAGAACCGCACGCCCGTCGTGCCCATGCACGTGCGCGGCACGCTCCGGGTGATGCCCAAGGGGGCCAGGCTGCCGCTGCCGGCGCCGGTGACGATCAGGGTGGGCCGGCCCCTCGTGGCCCGGCGCGGCGAGGGATCGAAGGACTTCACCAAGCGGATCGAGGGCGCGGTGCGGGATTTGGCCGCCGGCTCGGACGACCCGGAACTGATCGGAAGCTGGATCGACCGCTGGCGGCAGAGCCGCTAAGCTCTACCGCGAATTGCCTCCTCGCCCCGGTGGTCGCGGGCAGCGCAAGCAGCGCCGCCGGCCCGCCGACCCCGACACAGAACCGGTCAAAGAGGCCGCGGTCGTGATGGACGCGGTCGTCTCCCAGGCCCTCCCGAATGCCATGTTCGAGGTGGAGCTGGAGAACGGCCACAAGCTGGTCGCCTACGCCGCCGGTCGCATGCGGCGGTTCTTCATCCGGATCACTCCGGGCGACCGCATCCGCGTCGAGCTCAGCCCGTACGACCTCACGCGCGGGCGCATCGTCTACCGCTACCGCGAGTAAGCGCAAGACCTTCGCGCAGCTGGCGGCGGATGTAGCCGCCAGGTCGTCGCCGCTGCGCGGCGAAGCCAAGCTGCGCGCCGCCCTCGACCACTTCCAGGTCAGCGCCGAAGACCGCGTCTGCCTGGACGTCGGCGCCGCCGCCGGCGGCTTCACCAAGGTGCTGCTGGAGCGCCGAGCGAAGCTCGTCTATGCAGTCGACGCGGGTCATGGCCAGCTGCGCGGCTCGCTGCGCCAGGAGGCGCGCGTGGTGAACCTCGAGGGTGTCAACCTGGGCTCGCTGGATGGGCGGCTGGTGCCGGAGGCGGTCCAACTCTTCACGGTGGACGTGTCCTACCTGTCGCTGGCGGCGGCCGTTCCGCAGCTGGCTCGGGTGCCGATGCCCGCAGCCGTCGAGTTGGTGGCGCTGGTCAAGCCGATGTTCGAGCTCGGACTGGCCTTCGCGCCGGCGGACGACGAAAACGTGAACCGCGCGCTCGAGCTGGCTGTGGCCGGCATCGAGCGCGCGGGCTGGTCGGTGGCGGGAACGATGGCGTCACCGGTGCGCGGCGCGCGCGGCGCGCGTGAGCACCTGGTGTACGCGGTGCGGAAGTCTTAGCTAGGCGCGCACCGTCTGGAAGCAGTCCAGGCAGTAAACAGGCCGCGTGCCTGTCGGCACGAACGGGACCTGCGTCGGTTTGCCGCAGTTGGAGCACACCACGTCGTGCATCTCGCGCTGCGGGCGGCCGCCGTCGGCCGACCGGCGCGCGCTGCGGCACTCCGGGCACCGCCGAGGCTCATTCATCAGCCCCCGCGATTGGTAGAACTCCTGCTCGCCGGCCGTGAAGATGAACTCACGGCCGCAGTCGCGGCAGGTCAGGGTCTTGTCGTCGAAACTCACTCGGGTCGAGCCTCCTTGATCTTTTCGCACTGGCCCGACGGGGAACTTCGCCCGACGCCCCCAGGCGACTTTGCGCGAATACTAACGCCGAACCGGAACTGTGTGCGAACTCGCACGTCTACGCGGTTTGAGTTCGCGCGCGGGTAGCTCGGGCCCACCGGCACCTCGCCGGTGCCTTGGCGCGGACGCGGGCCATCTCGCGGGCCGACTCCTGCGCTCCTCGTTCATGCAGATCGGCTGCACTCACTGCGGTGCTCGTCGCCGGCCCACGATCTGGCGCACGTCCGGGGCCAAGTCCCTCGCCGAGGGACCGGTGGACCCGAGCTAAGCTGACTCGCCGTGCTGGTCTCGATCGGTGACGCGGAGTTCTGCGCCGCCGCGGAACGGCTTGGCGAGCCGGTGCGGCTGGTGGAGCTGGAGGGCGTTGACGAGGGCGCGCTGGAGGGGCTCTGGCTGCTGCACCTGCCGGCGGCGACGCTCGCCCACGCGTCGGCCCGCAGCGCCACCGACATCGCCCGCCGGGTGCGCGCGATCATCGCCATCGACCTCGCCCGCGCGGCGCCGGAGACCGACGGTGCCAAGCTCGCGTTCGAACTGGCGAAGTTGCGGCCCGAGATCCTGATCGCCGGGCCGGAGAGCGCCGCCCAGCTCGGCATCCCCCTCGAAGGCCTCGCCCGGCTGCCGGTTCTGCTGCTCGGCGAGCGCGGCTGCGAGATCTTCGGCCGGCGCGTCCCGGCGCCGCCCGGCGCGACGGCGAACCCGGCTGCGTTCGCGGCCGCGCTCTGCTCCGCGTACCTGGACGGCGCGATGCCGGTGGAGGCGGCCGGGAGAGCCATGGTCTACGCGGCCACCGTCACTTCTTGACGTAGATCACCGCCACCGGGTCGCGGTAGACCTGCCTCCAGTCGCTGCGCGAGCCGAGCAGCACGTCCAAGGGGGTGCCGGCGTTGAAGAGCACGGTGTCCACGCGATGGCGGTGCAGCACGGCCTGCCATTGCGGCGTGATGTCCTGCACGCGCTGATAGTCGTAGAGGAGCGGGTCGCCCATCAACTCGGCCTCGCCGAAGATGAAGACGCGCCGGTCCGGCCGCGGGTAGAAGCGATAGGCGAGGTAGCCGCCCCAGGCGTACTGGTTGAACATGCGAGTCCCGACCTCGTCTGGATGCGCCGCGATCCAGTTCGAAGCGTCGACGGGGAAGTCGAAGGCGGTCAGGGCCGGCTGTTGGCGCAGCCCGTCGGCGACGTGCTGGGCGGCTCCGCCGGCCGTACCCACCAGCGCGAAGACCACCATGGTGCTCACGAAGGCGGAGCGCGGAACCTCGGGAAGGCGCCAGCGCAGCCCGGGCCGCTCGCGGCGCCAGATCTCCGACCACGTGATCACCAGGATCGGCGTGCAGACGGCGACGAAGAGCACGAGGTTGCGCGTCGCCTGCAGGGCCAGCGCGAGTGCCGCGAGCGACAGCAGGAGGTCCGGCAGCGATGGCCGGCGCAGTGCGAAGCCGGCGACCAGCAGCATCACCATGAGCTCGAATGCCCGCATCCGCGGATCGTGGAAGTTGGGTGAGAGCCACTCGATGATCGAGTTCTGCTGGGCGCTGCTGGCGATCGTCTGCAGCGGATACGCGTAGAGCGAGACGCCGTTCGGTGTCGCGCCGACGGCCAGAAGCGACCCCACCGTCACCAAGGCCAGCACGAGCAGGCGCCGGCGATGAGCCGGATCGGCGGGCTTCAGCGCCCAGCCGGCAGCCTCGGCGGCCAGCACGGCGCCCAGGAATACGAATGCGACCGCCCAGCCGCCATGGAGATTCGCCCAGACGACCATCACCAGCGGGAGGGCATAGATCCAGCGGCTGCGGCCGGCCAGGAACGAGCGCAACCAGAGCAGTTCGAGGCAGGCGAAGAAGAAGGTCACCATCTGCAGGCGCGCGCTCCAGATCGGGAGCCCCACGAGCGCACCCAATGCGAGCCCGGCGCCGGCGATGAGATATGGCTGCGACCGCCCGCCGCCGGCCCGGAACAGGAGCACGAAGCCGAACCAGGTCACCGCACCGAAGGCAAGGCCGAGCAGCAGTGTGCCGCCGGCCTGGTAGCCGAGCCACATCAGGGCCTCGCCGAGGTATTCGTGGTCGATCCAGGGACGTCCCGCGACCGTGTACGTGTAGATGTCGCCTGCCGGCACGGCGAGATGCGCGACGATCCACTGCCCGTCCCGCAGGTGCCACCAGAAGTCCGGGTCGCGGTTGGCGGAGATGAACGTCGCCGGCAGCGCCAGCAGCACGCCCGCCAGGACGAGGAGCTTGAGGTTGATCCGGTCGAGCAGCACCGAGGCCGCGCGGCGGCGCGGCAGCTCGAGGGCGGCGGTGGCGGTGCTCACGGACTCGGCGAAGGGGCGGGGCTCGGGTCCGGCGAGGCGGCGGGGCTCGGGTCCGGCGAGGGCGAGGGCGAGGGACTCGTATCCGGCGAGGGCGAGGGTGAGTCGGCCGGCGTCGGGCTCGTGATCGGCCTCGGGCTGGCCCGCGTGAACGCCGGCGTCGGGCTCGTCGCGGGCGACGGCGCCGCCTTCGGCCTCACCGGTGCCGGCTGCTCGCAGATCGCCGCATACGCGGTGCCGCCGGTTTCGGTGACAGCCGCCGAATGGACCAGCACCGCCAAGATGACCACGTTCGTGTATGGGCCGGACAGTGTCCCCCCCGGCGGCGGTGTGGCCGGCGACCAGCCGGCCTGGTCCGCCTCGAACGACTGGGCGTAAATGGCCACGGCGCCGCTCAAAGCGACGGCCTGCGCCTCGCTCACCGAGAGCAGATGGACAGCCCCGCTCGCCTGGCACGGCAGCGACTCGACGTAGCCGTCCAGGGTTATATCGCTCGCGGTGAAGGCCATCGTCGTGGCGCCAGCGCATGCCACCGCGGAGAGCGACGAATCGACGCAGCCCGTGAAAGTCAGATCACTTGGCTTGAGGGTCGCGGCGCGCACCGTGAACACCAGACCGCTCGGCACCGGCGTGATCGCCAGTGCCGGGACCGCCGGCAGTGCCGCCGCAGCCGCCGCCAGGGCGGTGGCTGCGACGCTAGCCAGCAGCCGCCGCGGGAGCTTCATCAGCGGCTCCTGGCCGCGGTTCCTTCGGCGCCATCGCGACCCACGCCAACCCCATCGAGCCACCCAACAGCGCGAGGAGCATGCCGATGAAGAAGCCGCCGAGGTCGGAGGTGATGAGCGAGATCACGGCGAGCACGTCGATCAGGGCGCCGATCAGCTTCGAGAACCGCGGCTCGATCCAGAAGAACAGCCCGCAGACGACGATGAGGATCCCGACCAGCGCGCCGACCCATACGGCCTGACCCGACAGGAACAGGAGCTTGATCGCGGTCAGCGGGCCGAAGGCGATCAAGGTGCCACCCACAATTGCCCACAGACCCGCCCAGAAGGGCCGGCTACGGCGCCACCGCCCGAACGAGTTCATCGCATTCCTCCTCATATGAGATGGGGGCGCACTCGGCGCCCCCATCGTCAACTGGTCTTACGGCACGGCCGGACAGGTGGTCACGAAGGCCGCGTACGCCGTCAGGCCGTTCACTGTGAAGCTCCCGGCTGTGGTGGCGAGGCCGACCTGGGTGACATTGCTGATGGTCGCGTTGTCCGCCTGCTGGCTGAACGTTCCGGGCAGGTCCTGGCCGATGAACATGTTGTTGAAAACAGCGCTATCGGCTGACAGCCCGGGTGCATATGCGGTCAGGTTCGTCGCGTCCGCGTTGCCCTCGGTCACAACCAGGAGGCTGTGGCCGGCGAGCGGTCCCGGCAGCGGTGCGCACACGTACTGAACGAGGTCGGCTATGTGCGCGGTCGAGAACTTGGTCACCGTGTCCGCAGCCTCGTACGTCCCGGCGAGGTTGAGCTCGCCCGAGAGCGTGCTCTTGTCCACCACGGAGTTGTCGAGGAACGGGTTGACGGCGTTCCCGGCGAACGTGGCCACGTGGTCCGGCTCCGCGTACTGAGCGAAGTTGTTGCCCGCAAGCGAGCTCGCCTTCAGCACGAACGGAATTCCGGAGATCGAAAGCGTGATCGCGATGACGCCGCTGGCGATGAGCCAAAGCATCAGGGCGACGGCACTGACACCGGGCAGGAACGCCAACCCGAAGCGGCGCCAGCGGGTCCTTCCGCGGACCTCTTCCATAAGGAGACCCCCTCCGCCCCCGCGCGAACATGTGGTTGCGGGAGCTATTGCTCACGAGGGTGGGGGACGCGGGTGGTTCAAATCAGGGACAAAGGTCCCCTCTCAGTCGGGAACTTCGGCTGCCTCCGCGGCGAACCTCGCCGGGTTGAGCCATGCGGGCGGCGGGGAGCCGCCCCTCAGGTGATCGGCCAGCCGCCGGGCACTCTCGAGAGCGAAGCCGAAGCCGTGTCCCGAGTAGCCGCCGCAGACGTAGACGCCGGCCTGCCCCGGGACGGCGCCGACCAGGGGCAGCCCGTCCGGTGAGAAGCCCATGGTCCCCGCCCAGCGGTGGGTGATTGTCAGCCCGCGGGCGCCGATCAGGTCCAGGTGCCGGTCGAGCTCGGCCTGGACCTCGGCGGTCGGCGTGGCCGCGTCGGTCTGCTCCGCGGCGACGAACCGGTTGCGGTAGCCGCCCACCAGCACACGGCCGTCCGCCCGCTGGCGCCAGTACTGGTAGCCGCGGTCGGCGTAGGCGGGCCGGTAGACGAGCGGCACCGATGTGGGCACGGTCGCGCACATCTGGGCGCGCACCGGCTCGATCGGGAGTTGCGAGCTGAGCGCTGCGGTGTAGCCGTTCGTGGCCAGCACCACCGCCTCGGCTACCACTGAGGCGCCGTCGTCGAGAGCGACGCGGACGCGTCCCGCGCCGAGTTCCAAGCCGACCACTCGGACGCCTTCTACCACGCGGTCCAGCACCGGCTCGGCCAGCGCCGCCACCGCCTCGGCCGGGTTGAGCTCCGCATCCCGCGGGTTCAGCAGCGCGCCGTGGAAGGGCTCGAGGCCGGCGGGATGCTCGAGCCATTCGCAGGCGAAGCCGTCCTCGCCCAGCATCGCGGCGGCGAGCTGGAGCTGGTCGGCCTCGGCGGCGTCGGCCGCCACGGTCCAGGTGCCGCGGCGGCGAGCTTCTGCCGCGCCACCCAGCAGCTCGAGGAAGCGTTCGCGGTTCTCCGTCGTGAACGCCCAGATCTCGGCCGCCAGCGAGCGGCCGTAGCGATCGCCGGCCTCGGCGTAGTTGGAGGCCACGCCGGCCAGGAGGAAGCCAGCGTTGCGGCCGCTGGCGCCGGCCGCGAGGTGCGTGGCTTCGATCAGTACCGCGTCCGGCAGCTCACGCAGCAGGGCGACGCCGGTGATGCCGCCGCCGATGACGACGATCGAGGTCCGCTCGGGCAGGCGGCCGCGCCCCCGAACCGCGGGCGGGCCCCAGACGGGACGGTCACCATCCACTAGCGGCTAGCATTTTCCACCGGCGATGCAGATCCCCACCTACGACGTCCTGATCGTGGGCGGCGGCGCAGCCGGTCTCCGCGCCGCAATCGCCGCAGCTGAAGTTCAACCCGGACTTCGGATCGGGCTGGTCTCCAAGGTCTACCCCATGCGCAGCCACACCGTCTCCGCCGAGGGCGGCGCCGCGGCGGTGATGCGCGAGGAGGACAGCCTCGAGACCCACGCCTTCGACACCGTCAAAGGCAGCGACTACATCGCCGACCAGGACGTGGTCGACGTCTTCGTCCGCGAGGCGCCCTACGAGCTGGTGCAGCTGGAGCACTGGGGCTGCCCGTGGAGCCGCGAGAAGGACGGCCGCATCGCCGTGCGGCCCTTCGGCGGGATGACCACCTGGCGCACCTGCTTCGCCGCCGACAAGAGCGGCTTCCACCTGCTGCACACGCTCTTCCAGACGAGTCTTAAGTACGCCGACGTCACTCGCCACGACGAGTGGTTCGTTACCTCGCTGCTCGTCGACGACGGCCGCTGCGAGGGCGTGGTCGCGGTCGACATCCGGACGGGTCGGATCGAAGCGATACACGCCAAGTCGGTGATCCTCGCGACCGGCGGCAACGGCCGTATCTACGCCTTCAGCACCAACGGCTCCATCTGCACCGGCGACGGGATGGCGCTCGCCTATCGCGCCGGCGTGCCGCTGAAGGACATGGAGTTCATCCAGTTCCATCCAACCGGCATGCCGTCCACCGGCATTCTGATCACCGAGGGGGTGCGCGGCGAGGGCGGCGTGTTGACTGACCGCAACGGCGATCGCTTCCTCAAGAAGTACGTGCCGAACAAGATGGAGCTCGGGCCGCGGGACATCATCTCGCGCGCGATGATCACCGAGTTCGAGGCCGGCAACGGCCTTACCGGCCAGTACGGCGATTACATGCACCTCGACGTGCGGCATCTCGGTGAGAAGACGATCAACACCAAGCTGCCGTTCATGCGCGAGCTGATGCTCGAGTACATGGGCATCGACATCGTCAAGGAGCCGATGCCGGTGCGGCCGGTGGAGCATTACATGATGGGTGGGGTGCACGCCGACGTCAGCGGAGCCACCCCCGTCGCCGGGCTCTACGCCGCCGGCGAGTGCGCCAACGTCGGCCTGAACGGCGCCAACCGCCTGGGCAGCAACTCTCTCACCGAATGCCTGGTCTTCGGCGCCGCAGCGGGGCGCGCCGCCAGCCGCTACGCGATGAGTGCCAAAGCGCCGACCGCAAACCCGATCGACGCGCTCGTGAAAGACGAGACGCAGCGCATCGAGACCGCCTTCGCCGGCAAGAGCGGCGGCACCGAGCGCATCGGCCTGCTCCGCCAGGAGCTACAGCAGGTGATGGACCAGGACGTCGGCGTGTTCCGCACCAGGGAGGGCCTCCAGCGCGCCGTCGCAGGCATCAAAGGGCTCCGGGAGCGTTTTTACAACGCCCACCTCGACGACTCCTCGCGCGCCTTCAACACCGAGCTGGTATCGGCGCTCGAGCTGGACTTCATGCTCGAGGTGGCGGAGACCATGGCCCACAGCGCTCTGGCAAGAGAGGAGTCGCGAGGCGCCCACGCGCGGCGCGACTTCCCAGACCGGATCGACGAGAAATACTTGAAGCACACGCTCGCGCACCGGCAGGCCGAGGGCCCGCCGAAGCTCGATTACCTGGACGTCCACCTGGGCCGCTTCGAACCCCAAGCGCGCGTTTACTGAGAGATGCCGAACACCATCAAAGTCACTACCACCCGCTACGACCCCGCTCAAGACGCCAAGCCGCGGCGGCAGACCTACGAAGTGCCTTATCAGGACGACATGGTCGTGCTCGATGCGCTCAATCACATCAAGACCAACCTCGACGGCTCGCTCAGCTACCGCTGGTCCTGCCGCATGGGAATCTGCGGCAGTTGCGGAATGATGGTCAACGGCGAGCCGAAGCTCACCTGCGCCGCTTTCCTGCGCGACTACCACCCACGCGAGGTGGTGGTCGAGCCGATGGCGAACTTCGCGATCATCCGCGACCTCGTCGTCGACATCGATCCCTTCCTGGAAAAACTGCAGAGCGTCAAGCCCTGGATCGTGAACGAGGTTCCAGGCCCTCTCGGCGGCGGCGAGAACCTCGTCTTCACAGAGCAAACCGACCAGTTCCGGCAGTACAGCCAGTGCATCAACTGCATGCTCTGCTACGCGGCCTGCCCGGTCTTCGGACACACGCCCGAGTTCCTCGGCCCGGCCGCCATCGCCTTGGCCCGCCGCTATGACCTCGACCCGCGCGACAACGGCAACGAAGAGCGCAAGGCGGCGGTGCGCAGCTCCGAGGGCATCTGGGAGTGCTCCTTCGTCGGCGAGTGCTCGGCGGTGTGCCCGAAGGGCGTCGACCCCGCCAAGGCCATCCAGCAGTCGAAGTTCGACTCCACGCTGGGCGTTCTGATGCCGTTCGGGAAGCGCCTTTGGTAACCGCGAAGGCCGCGGAGGCCAAGACCTACCGCAGGCCCTATTCGGGCGCCTGGTGGCTGCGCAAGTCGCGCACGTTCGCCTACATGGCGCGCGAGTTCACAGCGGTGCCGATCGCGGCCTGGTGGCTCTGGTTCCTGATCGAGATCGCGCGCGTGAAATCAGGGCCGCACGGCTATCAGCCGCACATGTCGACGGCCTTCGTGGTCTTCAGCTGCATCTGCCTGCTCTTCGCGCTGTTCCACGCGTACACGTTCCTCAGCCTCGCGGGTCTCATCCTGCGCATCCCGCTGGGCATGAAAACCGTGCCGCCGCGTCTCATCTCGACGCTCGCCTTCGCCGGTTTCTTCGTCGCCAGCGCGATCATCGCGGGCCTGCTGGTGTTCTTCGGCCGATGAGCGACATGAGCGAGCACCGACCGGGCAGCGGGCGGATGGATGGGCTGCTGTGGGCGACCTTCGCCAACTGCGCCCTGATCAGCGCGATCCTCGTCCCGGCGCACATCTTCGTGCAGGGAGTGCTCGGTCCGCTGCACCTGTCGCCGGTCATCGACCAGCACTACGACACGATGTGGGCGGCACTCAACAACCCGCTGGTCAAGATCTACTTCGGCATCGTGTCCGCGCTCGTCTTCTACACCTTCGGGCACCGGGTGAAGTACATGCTGATCGACCTCGGCGTGCCCATCCCCAAGTACTGGCTGAGCCTGGCTACCTACGGGCTGGCGGTTGCGGGGATCGGCTTCGCCGTCTTCGTTCTGATCTCGGTTCCCTAGCCGGCGCGCAAGCCAAAGCGAACCTGATAGCATCGCTATCAGGTAATGGGAATAACCGCTGGCCGAAAAGCCAAGCGCGGGAAGTCGAAGGCCACCCCAATCGAGGCCGCGAGCAAGCCCTGGCGCTGGGTGCGGATGCTCGGCCCCGGCCTCATCACCGGCGCCAGCGACAACGATCCGAGCGGCATCGGCACCTTCACCCAGATCGGCAGCCAGTTCGCCTACGGCGGCCTCTGGCTGCCCATCCTGACGACCCCGCTCATGATCGCGGTGCAGGAGCTGTGCGCTCGCATCGCGCTGGAAACCGGCCGCGGGCTCGGCCGCTCGCTGCGGCGCAAATACCCCGACGCGCTGGTCGGCGTGGCGATCGCGGCGCTGCTCGGCGCCAACACGCTCAACCTCGGCGCGGACCTGGGCGCGATCGGCGCCGCCGGCCAGCTCTTGGTGGGCCGCTGGGTGCCGTCGCTCGTCC
>Ga0207664_10000321_pt1 | contig 35622 bp, 18 predicted proteins | sample LARL83metaG_FD_184349 | JGI IMG/M metagenome (GOLD analysis project Ga0207664, IMG submission 184349) | Corn, switchgrass and miscanthus rhizosphere microbial communities from Kellogg Biological Station, Michigan, USA - LAR L8-3 metaG... | ecosystem: Host-associated > Plants > Roots >... | reverse complement strand
CATTGCCCTCTGATGGGGCGCACCGGGCGCAATTGAGAGATAGTAGCGTACTAGGTCGAGTTTCGAGATTCGCGCCTGAGAAAAATACAGCTTGTCGGGACTGGTTATCTGGACTTCACGCCCCTCGATCGAAATCACCTCGCTGGCTGCTTTCTTTGCCATTAAATTAGGCTACCACCCCCGATGCGGTATCGCAGCGCCTTTCGGAATCCGAACCAGTGCCTCGTTGCGGGATAGGTTTATTGGCCGTATCGGCTAACCGTATTGACGGCAAGCTCTCCGCGTGCCTTGCTCGAACCATGGTGGGAGCGCCTCCGGGAAATGATCACAGCCCTAGAGGTCGTTAAAAAGAGGACTCCGAGTTGCGCGATGCGAACACGATGTCCCATAAACCCATCACTTGAGCAGGGCCACCGCGAGTGCAATGAGCGCCACGAGCAGCGCGGCACCGGTAAGGACGTAGGTCAAGAGGGGCGACACGTGGGGCGCCGTCGCGCCACCGGCGGGCTTCGCCGCCGGCACCACGAGTGGCTCGCCCGAAAATAGAGACTGCCGCATTACCCGCTTACCGGCAATCACTTCCTCAATGCTAGCCTCGAAGTGGTGCTGATGAATCCGTTTCGACGAATCGGGAACAGGTTCAGCCGCGGCCGCCAGCGCGGCCTTCAGCACTGCATTCCGGATGTCGCCGCCGCTCACCTCGTAGCGGCGGGCCAAAGCCTCGAAATCCACGTCGGCAGCGAGTGGCGTCCGGGAAGGGTGCAACTGCACGCGCCAAATCTGCACCCGTTCCGTTTCCCCCGGCATCTCGAACAGGACGTGTGTTCGAATGCGTCGCTCGAATGCCGGATCGAAGTTCGCCGCCAGGTTAGTGGCGAAGATCACCACGCCGCTGTACCACTCGAGCTCATGCAGCAGAACGCTGACGGTGGTGTTCGATTCGCGCTGAAAGCCGAGATCGACAGATGTCGATCGACGAGCGGCTATGGCGTCGGCTTCGTCGAAAAGCAGCACGGCCCCTTCGTTGCGTGCTGTGCGAAAAATGGCGGCAACGTTCTTCGGCGTCTCGCCCATCCACAACGACTCGAGCTCGGCGTAGCGGACGAGCAGGAGACGGCGTCCGAGCGAGTGCGCGATGGCTTCGGCACAGATGGTTTTACCCGTGCCCGGAGGACCGGCGAAGTTGAAGGCGAGGGCGAGCCCGGTGGGATGTCGCTCGCCGAGGCCCCAGCGGTTGAAGATGAGATCGTGCTGCTTCACTTGCGCCAGTGCGGTGTCAAGCGCGCGTCGGGTCGCAGGCGGAAGAATCACATCGTCGAACGTCCGGCGCGGCACGATCGACTCGACCGCGCGGCGGCCGCTCATGCCGAATAGACGTGCAAATGGGATCGGCGCCACGCGCTCCACCCTACCGCCTGTTCCGGGCTGAAAGCAACAGAACCGTGTCCTTCTACTTCTGCGGAGGCTGGATATTGGGCTTGGCAATCCGGGGAAACTCGTCGCAGTCGCCCCGCTTTTGCTGGTTAGCCGCACCGATCTCTGGTGCGCCGGCTGCCTCCCGCTTGCGCCAACAGGTTTGTCGCGTCCGATTACCTGCAAATACCGCAAGCTGGAATAGATGCTCACCTTCTTCCCTCGATGTGGTCGACGAATATCAGGACCGGTGAGCTGATCGGCACGACCTTGCGCAGCGCGCGTTTTTGCTCGATCAGTGGCAGGTTGCGGAGGTCTTTACCGTTCAGGTGAGAAGATCGAACGCACAGAACCGTGGCTAGCCGCGGGGGAAGAGCAGCTCGTTGGACTGCGAGTGCCGCTTGCGATCTCGCCGGCGAGCACAGCATGCTTCGCCTTCAGCGTAACTCTATGCCGGTACAAAGCTCAGTGAAGCTGGAGAACATGTTGGCATTCCTGGAGATGAGCCGCACACCAGAAGGATCCAGTAGGCGAGCGCCCGAAAACCGGCGTGCTTCAGCTTGGAGAGCAAGTCCGAATCGAAGAAGGGCTCCGCCAACAGGCGACGGGGGAGGGGCACTGCAACAGGTCCGCCCGGGGTTGAGCTACCTCGCGTGCATTGGCCAGTGGCATGTCTTTGTCGGTCCGGTAAGTACAACCAACCGGACTGGGCGTAATCGGGTGTGTTCTGGGGAGGCGATACGGGGTAAGCTATTCGCAGGCGGGGCAGCCGATCGTGTGGTGCAATGGTCGGCGGAGAAAGATTCTTCCTCCACCACGACTCGAAGGCATTCTTGCGGTTACTAGTTCTGGACTGCGACGCAGCGAAGACAGTCTGGATTTGCTTCCGGAGGTCAGCGTGCGACAGCGCTGGACGGCAGCCATTATACTGGGAGGTGTTGGCCGCAGTGGGGTAGCTCCAGCGGGCTTTACTGGCAGCTTAGGCCGGCGCGCATTCACGCCGTACCGGCAGGAGTTCGCCAAGCGGTGGATCTGAATTTCGGCCGCCATCACGGTGGCGCTCTTCCTTCCCAACCTGGTCTGGCAGATCCGGCACCACCTCCCTATTTTGGGAGACCTGCAGACCGTTCGGCGCGAGGGCAAGAACGTGGTGCTGCCTCCGATGGCCTTCGTCAAGGAACAGATCCTGGCGAACGGCCCGGCGTTGTTGCCGGTGTGGCTGCCTAGTGTGGTTCCTGTGGGAGCGGCGCTTGTGGGTGCGGTGACCGACCTTCCTCTCTTCTTCGTTGAGGTGGAGCACGCCACTTCCGAGGAGGCCAACTCATGGTTGCCAATCTGGGTCATGCGAGCTGATGACTCCCGGGTAAAGGGCCATGGAAGCTGTCGGTTCCTTTCGCAGGGGAAGAAGCGAGATGGTCGTCCAGCCTACGGTCCCGTCCGCTCGAGCACGCGAACAAACTCGTGCTTTTGCTTGGCGGCAGCGAACCGAACCAGCTCTTGTTTGGCTTCGCCGTCCCGGTGCAACCGGCGAAGGACCATGGCTAGGGCGTAGTGGGCGGAGGCGTCCCCCGGGTCCTCACGGACCGCCCGGCGCAAGAGTGCCTCCGACCGGTCGAGCCTGCCCTCGGATTGGTAGAGCTTCCCCAATGCGCGGTCCAGGGCCGCGCTGCCTGGATGCGCCGTAAGGGACGTCTCCAAGACCTCCTGAGCTTTATGCAGGCGGCCCGCACGCACGAGGAACTCCCCGTAGTCCGCCGCGTGCTCGGCGCTCCCGTCCAGTCGCAGCGCCCGACGGAAGGCCTCGTCGGCTGCATCGGGTTTGCCCCTGCGGGCGCGGAGTTCGGCGAGCACAGCCCACGCATCTCCCCAAGCAGGCCGGCGCTCCACTGCTTCCTGGGCCGAGGTCTCGGCCCGTCCGTAGTCACCTTGGTGCACGGACAACAGGGCTTGTCCGTAGAGCAGCAACGGCGAATGGGGTACCACCTGTAGCCCAGCCTCCAGGGTCGCCTTCGCATCGCTTTCCCGCCGGCCCTGCAGGAAAGCTAGGGCAAGACGAAAGTAGGGGTCCGGAGATTGCGGCGCGAGCCCGACGGCCTGTTGGAAGGTGCTGATCGCCACTGGCAGGTCGCCCGCCAGCGCCTCAGAGGAGCCGAGCAGCAAGCAGGAAGGCTCATCCTCGCAGCTGAGCAAGCTTCGAGCCTCCGCGTATTTCCCAAGTTTGAAGAGCGCCGTGGCCTGACCCAGGGCTAGAGTCCGGTCGGGCGCGGGCGCCTGGGGCGCATGGCGTGCGGATTCGAACTCGCTGGCCGCTTCCTGGTAGCGTTTTAAGCGGAGCGCGATGACGGCCAGATTGTAGGCTGCCCTCCCGTTGTGCGGATCCGTCCGGGTGACTTTTTCCAGCAGGGGCAGCGCCTCTGCGAGCCGCCCCTGGCTGGCGAGGCTAAGCGCCAAGTTGTTGAGCGCGGGCTCGTACCCGGGATTAATTGCCAGAGCTTTTGCGTACCAGCCGTCCGCCTGCCGGTGACGCGAGCCCATGTCTAACGCCGCTCCAATGCTGGTCAGGAGTTCGGCGTCTTTGGGGAACGCCGCGCCCAAGGCCTCCAGTTCGTGAACCCCCTTATCTGCCTGCCCGGCGCGAATGTCCTCCAGGGCGGCGTTGAAGCGCGGCGCCCACGCAGGCTGGGTCTGGGCGTGCACGCTGGCCGATAAAATGACCAGCACGGCACTGAAGCAGACCCAACTCCCGCACAATGAAGGCCTCCGTCAAAATGTCAGCACCAGGGAAAGCTGCACGATCCGGGGCGCATAGGAACTAGTGAGCTGTCCGAATGCCGCATCACCGACCGTCGAGTCAAGGTAGTTGAACGATGGGTGGTTGGGCAAATTGAAGAACTCCCCTCGCAAGCGCACATTGCGGGCTTCTCCCCAAGCGAAGGACTTGCCCAGAGCGAAATCCCAGTTGTTGATTCCCGGGCCCCTCACCGCCCCATTGCGAGAGTTCCCAAAAGTGAGAAGCGCGGGCGTCGTGAAGGCCTGGGTGTTGAACCACTGGGTAACCGTTTTGGGGCCGTTGGGGTCGCCCACGATGTTAGCCCGCTGATTGAAAGTGCCTACGCCCGCCTGGTCCACGGGGATCGTGACGGTGAAGGGGAAGCCCGACTGGATGGTGGTGATGCCGCTGATCTGCCATCCGCCGAGAACCGCCTTGGTCACGCCCGTGCTGTGCTGGAAGACGGGCAGGTCGTAGGCGTAGCTCAGCACCAGTACCTGCGGGACATCAAAGCTGGCGAGGCCGCGCTCGGCCCTGAGGTCGTGGGAGTCGGGCGGCGTGGACCAGGCGCTGGAGGCATCGGTCAGCGTCTTTGACCACGTGTAGGAGGCCTGGAACTGCAGCCCGTGGCGCAGGCGGTGCTGGAGCGTGGCCTGCAGGGCGTTGTAGCTGGAGTCGAACATCGTGCCGTACATGGTGATGTTTGAGAAGCCAGGATCGGGGCGGACCGCGTCGGGGGAGATGTTGCCCTGGGCCACTGCCAGCGTTGGGTAGGGCTGGTTGATGTTCACCGGCCCCAGCAGGTGCGAACCGTGAGTTCCCACGTAAGCGATCGAGGCCGAAGTGTCGGGAGCGACCTCGCGCTCCACGCTCACTGACCACTTGTGCACGGTGGGGTATTTCCAGGGCGGCAGCACCCCGCTCAGAGTCGGTGGGAAGAGAGGCGAGGATGAGCCCGTTGCCCCTGAGGGGTTGCTCAGCAAGGTGTTGAAGATGTTGACCGTCTGATTGATAGGCGGGTTATACGCCCCAAACTGTGAGAACGATCCCCAGCGATCGTAGAAGATGCCATAGCCTGCCCGTACCGACATCTTTCCGCTGTTGGTCGGGTCCCAGGCTACCCCGAAGCGGGGCGCAAAGGCGTTGGCATGGGAGGGAAACAGCGCCGGACCGTAAGGAGAGTTCTGCCCCGCGATCAGGATGCCGTTCAGGGGATTGCCCGTGCCCTGCACCAGGGTGCCGTCGGAATTGACCACCGGAGCCTGCGCGGGATTCCACAGGTGCTGGCTGAAACTCACGAAGTGGTTTGAGGTCTCGCGCTCCGGCTGGTAGTAGGTGTAGCGCACTCCGGCAGTCAGGGTGAGGTTGGGGCGCAGCTTGATCTGGTCTTCCACGTAAGGCTCGGCATTGTACCAGCGGTAGTTGAAGAAGGGATCGAGCGCGGTCTCGGTGTAGTCGTTAGCGCGGCCTGTGAGAAAGTCCGCTAGGCCGTCGCCCGTGTACTGCCCCGTGAAGTTGAAGGTACCATTCGTGTTGTTGTTCGAGGGATTGGCCAGTTCGCTCTTGCCCTCCCGCGTCCAATCAAGCCCGAAGCGCAGCATGTGCCGGCCGCGCAGCCATGTGCTGGCAAAATCGAATGGCATGCTGTAGGAGTAGTTATGAAAGTACCACTCCTCGATGATGCCCGCATACCCGCTGATGTTCAGGCTGGGGATGCGTTCGAGTTCATCCAGGGGGAAAATCTGCGGGATGTTCAGCCCGGGAGCCCGCGCGCGACTGGACAATGGTCCGTTCTGCAGGAAGTTGTCGTTGTCGCGGTAGATGCCCCAGGTGAATTCTGTGATGAAGGACGGCCGGGGCGTGTAGTTGAAGTGGACGATGCCGCTGTAAATCGGGTAGTTCTGCGTTGAGCCTCCGACGTAGGGCAGGGAATTCTCGTGGAATAGGCCGTAGGGATTCTCCAGCGTGGCGCTGTCCTGTGTGACCCGCACATATGCGCTCAGCTCATTCGTGATTTTTCCGTCCACGCGGATGGACTCCTCGCGCCAGCGGGTGAAGTCGGGGGCGGAAGACACGAAATTAAAGACGCCCTGTTGGAAGCCGGGCAACGGCATGGGGAAATAGGTCTGCAACAGCAGCGAGGCGTTAGGGTCAATCTGTGACGCGGGAATGATGTTGCCGGGGTAAGGTTGTCCAGTGGCGGGGTTGGTCAGCACCACCGGGCTGGAGCCCTGCAGCAGAGCGCTGAAGTCGCCCGCGCGTTCCGCCGCCGTGGGCACCAGAGCCAACTGCGTGCCCGCACTCTGGATGATGCGCCGCCACTCCTGCGACCAGAAGAAAAAGATGCGGTCCTTCTTGATCGGTCCGCCGAAGTCATAGCCGAAGTCGTTGTAGCGGTTCTCCGGCACCGAGGTGGCGAAGTAGTCCTTGGCGTTCAAAGCGTCGTTGCGGAAGAATTCGAACACGTTGCCGTGAAAGGCGTTGGTGCCCGAGCGCGTCACCAGGTTGACCTGCCCTCCGGCATTGCGCCCGGTGGCTGCCGAATAGGAATTGTTCTCGACGCGAAACTCCGAAATGGCGAACAGGTTGGGGGCGATGAAGGCGTTGCCTCCGAAGGTGTCGAGATTGCGCAGTCCATCCACGGTGAGGTTGTTCTCATCCGAGCGGACGCCATTCATGTTGAAGCCTACGGCGGAGTTGGACCCAAACCCGGGACTCTGGTCGAGGGGCGCGGCGACGCCGGGTTCCAGCATGACTAACTGGGTGAAGACCCGATTGGTGAGGGGTAGTGTAGTGGCCTGCTGCCCGCTTACCGTGTTGCCCTGATTCGCGGTGACCGTGTCCACCGCGGGCGGGGCCGCCGTGGTGGTCACCTCCTCGCTCACCGTGCCAACCGACATGTTCGCGTCCAGTCGCACGTTTTGCGCGGCATTGACAACGAAGCCGCTTTGCAGGAATTTCTTGAAGCCCGGCTTCTCCACCGTCAATTGGTAGCGCCCCACGGGCACCAGGGGGAACCTGTAGCTCCCGGTTTCGTCGCTCGTGGCGTTAATGATGATGCCGGTTTCTATGTTAGTCAGGGTGACAGTAGCGCCTGGAACCACCGCGCCGCTGCTATCCATTACCGTGCCCAGCACGCCGCCCGTGCTTGCCACCTGGGCCACGAGGACGGACGCCCCCAGCAGGAGCGCCACAACGGCGGCGATGCCACCTATGATGTACTTGCGTGTCATTTGCTCGCCTCCTTCTCTCCCCACGCGTGTGTAGGAGGTGCACGGCCCGTTGCTGTGCGGCAGCACGCATGCGGGCACCCAACCCTTCCGCTGGGGGCGCATTGGGCAAAAAATGTATTCCTGTCTATACAGACTGTCAAGCGCTTGAAAGGGATTTTATCGCGGCTCTAAGCGAGAAAAAGCCTCACTCGACCGCGGTGGCAGGAATCGCAAGCACCGCCCGGTAGCGGTCTCCGCGGTAGACGGATTGGGCGGCCTCGACGGGCTTTCCGTCTCCGCTCCACAAGGTGCGCGTGATAGCCAACAAACTCGCGTGCCGCGGAATCTCCAGCAGTTCTGCTTGCCGGCGTGTGGGGGTGCGGGCTTCCAGGATTTCATCCGCACGGCTGACGCGAATGCCGTAGCGTTCGCGCAGCGTTTGATAGAGGGAGGCGGACGCGAAGTCGATCTTGTCGAGGCCGGGAAACTGTTCGCGGGGGAGCCACACTTCCTCCACCGCCACCGGTATGCCGTCCGCACACCTTAGGCGGCGCAAATGGAACACCGGCGAGCCGATCTCGATGTGCAGATGGGAGGCCACTTCATCGGTGGCCGGGATGGTTTCCGCCACCAGCACGCGGGAGGAGGGCTCCAGACCCGAAGCCCGCATCTCAGCCGTGAATCCGGCCAGGTGCATGATGTCCTTCTCGACCCGGGGCGCGCTGACGAAGGTGCCCCGCCCCTTGTGGCGCGACGCCAGACCCTGGTTCTTGAGAGACTGCAAGGCGTGCCGCGCCGTCATGCGACTGACCGCGCAGGCGCGGCTGAGTTCGTCTTCGCTGGGCAGCGCATCACCGGGCCGCAATTGCCCGCTCTGGATCATTTTCACCAGCTGGGCCTGTATCTGAAAGTACATGGGTGTGAAACTGCTCTTGTCCAGTGGGGCGAACCCCCACTGCCGGTGGCTGGGCTGGGGCTGCGCCGTGTTCTTTTTCTTTTTCGCCGCGACCCGCGCCGTCTCGGGCATGTTCTGGCTCCCCTCAATAACTCGCTCGGCTCAGCACCACGATGGCCGCCAGCAGGACGACGATGCCGGTATACATCAGATTGTTCGTGCCGCGCGATACCCGCTGCCATTCACCTAGGCCGATGCCGATGGCGTTGGCCAGGAGAAGCCCGGTCGCCAGGCTGAGCGGCCACCCGATGGAGGGGCCGAGTGGCCCGAGCCGCGATGCTGCCGCGCCATACACGAAGATGCTTCCACCCCAAAGCACGCCCATGATCGCGGCAAGCGAATATAAGCGCGCCGAGCCGGGCTGGGTAAACTTTGCCAGGCTGCGATTCTTAAGGAGCAGATAGCCGCAAAAGATAAGATTGGCGATGGATCCAGCTCCCAGCATCAGCCACCAGATCAGATTGGTGGCGGAAAACTCGCTGAGACCAGCCGCCCGCCCATATTCGGCAATGGGTTTGGCCAGCGCGAAGCCGATATTGAATACAGCAGAAAGCACGCCCGAGCCGGTGGCCAAAAGCAGCGCCACGCCCAGGGGACGGGCGTGCCCCACCAAATCGCCGCGTTCCCCTGCGATACCAATTTTCTGCTCGCGGCGCCGCCCTGCCAATCCATAGAAGGCGATCCCGACAAGTTCAACCGCCACCCCGGCCACGATCTTTTTTCCCGCAGGTGAAGACAGGGTTTGCCCCATCAACACCATAGGCACGAACGAGCCCAAGGCGGAACTGATCGCGAGCACGAGGGTGTTGGCGAGGGAAATACCGATCGCGCTGACGCTCTGGCCGAACAGGATAGCGCCGAAGCCCCAGGCAAATCCCGTGCCTACGGCGATCCACGTGGCATGCCCCGGCGCGTGGGCAAGGATTGCCCAGCTCTGCGGCGCAGCAGCCAGCAGGATCAGCGCCGGCAAGAGCAAACACGAAAATATGATGAAGAGGCTCCACACGTTCTCCCATTCCCAGCGCCCCAAAAAGCGCATGGGCAGGGTGAAGCTCCCGTTCATCATCCCGGACAGGACCGCGAGCAGCGAACCGAGTAGAACAGTGTTCCCCAATTGTTTCCCCGCAAAGAAAGGCAAGAACAAGAAAAGGGTGCCGCGTCTTTACTCCGTTGCCGTCGCCCCCTAAGTATCATAATCTATACAACCAGACAATGTTCCTCATATAGAGGAATGCATGGCGGAGATTCTGCAAAAACTGAGAGGTGGCCTAGTGGTATCGTGCCAGGCGCCGCCGGGCGATCCCCTGGAAGACACCGAGACCATCCGCCGCATCGCCCGCGCCGTCAGCGTTGTAGGAGCAGTCGGGCTGCGCATCAACAGCGCCGAACACGTTGCCGCTATCCGTCGCGACTCCGACCTGCCGATTATCGGCATTCAAAAGCGCTATAGCGGCGGCAAGGTTCACATCACGCCGGATTTCGCCTCCGCGGCTGCGCTGGCTCAGGGGGGGGCGTCCGTCATAGCCCTGGATTGTACCCAGCGCGTCTGGCCAAGCGGAGAACCTTGGCAAAGTCTAATCGGGCGCATCCATCGCGAATTAAAGCTTCCGGTTATGGCGGACATTGCCACCCTGGGCGAGGCGCTGGCAGCCGCCGATGCCGGTGCCGATGTGGTCGCGACCACCCTGAGCGGATACACCGAGCCCACGCGTGACAATCCAGGTTTTAACTGGACCTTGCTGGCCGCCATGGTCGGCCAACTCCGCGTGCCTGTGGCTGCCGAAGGGCGTATCTCCTCTCCTGAAGAGGCAAAGCGAGCACTCTCGATGGGAGCGTGGTGCGTCATTGTCGGCTCCGCCATTACTCGTCCCGGCGCCATCACCACCAACTTTGTTCGCGCCATCCAGAGGAAAGGAAGCGCCGCTCCAGCTATTGGCGCAGACATTGGTGGAACTCTTATAAAGGCGGGTCTGGTGAATTCCAACGGCGAGGTGACGTCGCTGGCGCAGGTGCCGACGGAAGCGAGCGGGGGGCGTGAGGCCATCGTCGCCAGTCTGTGCAAGGCCGTAGGCCAGGTGCTGACTGACGCAGAAAAAAGAGGGGTCAAGCCGGCGGGTTTGGGGATTGCCAGCGCCGGAGCAATTGACCCCCAGGATGGTTCGGTTTTCGCCGCCACCGACAATCTTCCGGGCTGGACGGGCTTTCCATTGCAGGCTTTCGCGCAAGCGAAATTTAATCTTCCCACCTGGGCGGTCAACGACGCCCACGCCGCTGTGCTCGCGGAATTGCATTTTGGCCTCGGGCGCAGCCTGTCTGATTTTGCCGCTATTACGCTTGGGACTGGCGTCGGTGGCGGAATTGTCTGCGGCGGAAAACTACTGAGTGGACGGCATGGTTTCGCAGGGTCTGTCGGTCACCACGTTATAAGTGAAGGCGGGCGTCCGTGCAACTGCGGCCGGCGTGGCTGCCTGGAGGCCTATGTCTCCACCGCCGCCCTGATAAGGGAGTATCAGGCTCACGGCGGATCAATTCCGGAGTCGTTCGATGACGCCGCCCTGGCTTTGCACATTAACCAACAGGCGGCTTCGGGCTCTTCTGCCGCGGTGAGCGCGTATGACGCCCTCGCTCATTATCTGGCCGAGGGTGTCGCCAATATATTCAATCTCTTCGACCCGGATGCAGTGTTGCTTTCGGGCGGGTTGATCGAAGGGCAGGAGCGATTTGTCCTCGGGGTGGCCGAGCAGGTCTCCGCCCTCTTGCATTGCGGCAGCAAACGGAAACCATGTATAAAGGCGGCGACGTCTGGGCACCTTGCCGGGGTGCAAGGAGCGGCCAGCCTGGTGTTTGCCGGGCAGAACGACTGGAATGACGGTGAGTAAGAAAGGTTGCTGGTTAGCCTCCCTGGTGCTCGCACTGGCCCCTGCTTCGGGTTGGGCGCAACAGCAGGTCGCGCGCCTGGAACTGATTCCGCCATCGCCGGTGACCAACAAGGTCATCCTCGATATTCGCGGGGCTGTCGAAAACAATAGCGACGCGGACCGGTACTATGCAGTCTGCCTTTATCTTGACCGGGAATCCGCAGCAACTCTGCTTCACAAGGAAAATCTGGAAGTAGGCGCTCACCGCAACGCCGGGATCTATTACCGTCATACTACGGAGCCATGGGCAGGCCGGCACCGCCTCATTCTTGTCGCAGCCAGCCCGAGTGGACGCCTGCGCGCGAGCCTCGGTTTAGAAGTATTACCCTCGGAGGTTCGCTCCACCCGCACCATTGATGGCGCCTGGGTCGGAATCGCACATTGGAGCGAGGAGGAAGGCCGTTACTGGAATTCCACGATTCGAAAGCTTACCGATGCGGATTGGCGGCAACAGATTGATGGCATGCACAGCCTAGGCATGGACACGGTCGTCATTCAGGAGAGCTTCCGCAACCAGGCATACTATGGCAAGAACACCATCGCCACCACGGGTTACAAAGGGCTGGCTTACTATCCGTCAGAGTTGTTCCAAGGACGCGCGCAGATCGCCGCGCACGATCCCATCGAGGCTATTCTGTCTGAAGCCGACCGCCTGCATATGAATGTTTTCCTGGCCATCGGACTCTATGCGTGGTTCGATTTCAGCAAAGATAGTCTCGACTGGCATAAGAAAGTCGCCGAAGAGCTATGGCGCCGGTATGGCCGTCATGCGTCGTTCTATGGTTGGTACGTTTCGGAGGAGGCTTCCGGCGACCTGATCCCCGAGCAAGGCGAGCAGGCAAAAGACCGGTATCGGCAGGAGATGATCGCGTTCTTTCGCGAGTTTCAGGCGTTCTGCCGCCATCTTGCTCCGGAAAAACCGGTCATGCTCGCGCCCAACACTTGGGGCCTGCTGAAGTCGCAGAAGGTCTGGCCGCTGCTGCTCGCGCACGTTGACATTGTCTGCCCTTTTGCGTTTCATCGCATACCCGCCGGCGACATTAGCCCCGAGCGGGCCGCACAAATGTGGCAGGCCATGTGCGACAGGGCGCGGGCACATCTGTGGCTGGACATGGAAGCGTTCGTGTTCAAAGGCGCTGCCCTGGTTCCGCGCCCCATTGGCGAGTTGATTCAGGATTTGCAGCGTTTTCCGAATTTCGAGAAGATTCTTTGCTACCAGTATTCAGGATTATTCAACTCTCCCACCACGAAGGTGAAGCCGGGGGACCAGCCGACCGTTGTGCTCTATCGCGACTACCTGGCGTATCGGCAAGGCAGAAACCGGAAAAACTGAATCGTGACCGACGATCAAAGGTGCACGAACCAAGCTCTGAGATTCCGGCGCCTTTCCGTCCGGCTAGGGCTTCTGTTGGTGCTGAGCACATGTAGACCGCTGAAGCGGGTCGCGCTCGCACACCAGCTCGAATAGGCACTCGCCCTCCGCCTTCGGTTTTAGGGTGGAGTTCACTCCCTATCAGGCAGTCAATCCACCTGTCGAAAGAAGAATTTTGCCGATAGTCTGACGGTTTTCGAGCAGCCGGTGGGCCTCTGCGGCTTCAGCCAGGGAGAAAACCCGGCCCTCCGGCATTGCGCCCGGTGGCCGCCGAATAGGAATTGTTCTCGACGCGAAACTCCGAAATGGCGAACAGGTTGGGGGCGTGGTCCGCAATCGCTTCGGCACCTGATGTTCACCGGTTGGAAGATGCCGGTCCTGATCACAGTGGTCTACGGCATGACGAATTTTCTCCACAGCAGGACCAAAGCGGGCCTCGAGCGCCGCAATGTCGAGCTGCTGAGCATGGTCCAGGCGGGCGCCGCTCGGCTGGAAGTCCAGGACGAGGAATTGCAGCGCGCGCGGGAGATCCAGGAGTCGCTGCTCCCCAAAATAATTCCCCAGCTGCCGGGGTTCGAGGTGGCCAGCGCCTGGCAGCCCGCGCGCGGTCGGCGGGGATTACTTTGATGTGTTGAAGCTCGGCGAAAACCGGCTGGCCATCTGCATCGCCGACGTCTCCGGCAAAGGTGTTCCCGCCGCTCTGCTCATGGCCAATGTGCAAGCAAGTCTGCGCGCATCCGTTCGTGACCTGGATAGCCCTGCGCGGGTATGCAGCATCATCAACCAGATGCTCTGCGAAAGCATCGCAGCCGATAAATTCGTGACGTTCTTCTGCGGGGTTTTGGACGCCGACTCGCGAACATTTCGATACTGCAATGCTGGCCATCCGTATCCCATTCTGGTTTCGGGCGGCGCCCTGCGGACGCTGGACCAGGGCGGCGCGGTCCTGGGCGTTTTGCCGGCCTGGACGTATCAGGACTCAAGCGTGGACCTCAGCTCCGGCGACCGGCTTCTTCTGTTCACCGACGGCATTACCGAAGCCGAGGGGCCGCGAGGCGAAGAATTCGGAATGGAGAAAGTCGCCGCCTTCGCCAAAGCACATGCAGCGAATTCCGCCGCGAGCATGAATCAGCAACTGCTCGCGCAGGTAACGGAGTTCTGCGGCGCGCAATTTCGGGATGACGCTACCCTGCTCGTGCTGGCAGTGAAGTAGCTGCCGATTGCGAGTGGATGATGGGCTAACTTGCAGTAATTCCCAAGCGAAGGGTTGCCGACCAACTGCCCGGAAGCCAATTTGCCCATTTCCCCGAACGCGCAGAACCCAAAGCCGCAGCTTCGTGCGTGGTAGCATAGCCGTTCGAGATCAACTCAAGTCATGTGGGCGTTTTCATCAAGCACTCCCCCTTCAGGGCAGGATTGATGCCGCGAAATAATTCAAGTCAGACCGTCAAAGTGAACCCTCCATCAGGTGTCAGCGTGGTGCCCGAGATGTAGCTAGCCTCGTCCGAGCACAGGAAGACTATCGTTTGGGCGATCTCATCTGGGCGGCCTGCGCGCCTCGTGTGAACACGTGGTATCAGAACCTTGTCATATAAGTCGTCACCGAGGATGGCGCGCGCCCGGTGATGCATCGGAGTATCGATGAATCCTGGACACACAAGGTTAACCCTGATCCCCTGCGGCGCCAGTTCCGCGGAAACGCTCGTAGTTAGGCCGATTTGTCCGTGTTTCGAAGCGACGTACGCCGAGCCGGTGGCGAAACCGAGGAAAGAGTTTACGGAACCACCGTTTACGATCGGACCGCCATGTCCGCCCGCAAGGATCGCCCGTGCCTCGTACTGCAAACACAGAAAGGTGCCCTTCAGGTTCGTGTCGAGAACTCGCTCCCATTCCTGCTCGGCTGCACGTCGGCGGCGTCAGTGGCGGACAAGCATATGTTACCGGATCTGCTGCACGGGGAGGAGCGTAAGGTGTGGGGCGACGGCGCTTATCAGGGGCAAGGAGAGGCGATCCGGACTTTTTGCACAGACGACCACGCCGGAGGCCAAGACCCCGAACGACTTACCGCGATCTGGATTGCGATTTTGCGAGTAGTTGCTCAAGTGCTTCTCGATCGGCTGAAAGATGTTTCTCTTCAGGGCTATCCAAGACCTTTTCAAACGTATCGCAACCGGTTGTCATGCTCGCCCATTCGTCTTCCTCGTTGAGGCGACTGATAGTCAAAAGCCAGTGGGTCCTGATGGTTTGGTTTGGTCCCTTCTCTTTTGCCCAACCGCTCCAGGTGCAAACAGAATATTGACCATAGCCCGGGCCGGGATCTTCAATGTGGAACTGCACCGCGAAGCCCAACATTTGTTTTCCGCTCTCTACAGGACTCGTTCTTCCAGCCAGAAGGCGCACGTGTGGATCACGGCCGACAATAGAGCGAAATTTCCCTACCAGGGCTCCGTCCTGATCCTCGTCAAGCACCATGATGGACCTGAGTTCATTCATCCATACTCCTGTAAGCGACATGTTTGGACCTCACAGTCACCCCCACTTCGGAGGGAGCGATGATCGCACCAGAATGAACACCGTTCAGACTTGGCCAGCGCGGGAAAGGGATCGAGCGGCAACTTCGGGCGGTATTGGGTTGTAAAAGAATCCGGAAGCCCACTCGAATCCAGTGACGCGTGTGACTTGGGGCAGAATTTCTATGTGCCAGTGAAAATCCTCTTCGATAGTCTTCCAATAGCCTTCTCGCTGACGGAGAAAAGGCCGGTCTTGAAGCGATAAGTTGTAAGCTGGGCTGCTTGCGGTATGATCCAACTTCCAAAGAACATCACGCAAGGTCCGCGCTAAGTTTTGAATTTGCGCCGGGCTAATCCGGCTGAAGGCACTGCTGTGAAATTTTGGGAACACACTCATCTCGAATGGAAAGCGCGAAGCAAACGGAGTAAATGCCACAAAATCGTCATTCTCCGCGACCAGCCGTTGCCCACTCTCTAATTCTTGTTGAATCACATCGCAGTATATACACCGTTCTTTCAAGGAGAAGTAATGACGAGCGATCATAAGCTTCGTCTTAACTGCACGCGGTGTTATCGGGAGGGCCATCAATTGCGAGATTGGATGGCTGATGGTGTGTGCCCCAGCTTCTTGGCCGTGATTCTTGAAAATGAGCACGTACCGCATCCGCTTATCCTTGTCGAGGTCAAGGATGCGAGCCTCATAAGCTCTGATTACGTCAGCAATTTCGTCGACTTCCAATTCATGGAGAACACGGTCGTGTCGAGGTGATTCTGCGATGATCTCATGTGCCCCCACGCCGTTCATCAGGTCGTAGAACCCATCGGCACGTGGTCTCAGTTCTCCTTCGATTTTCAATCGTGGATTGCAATTGGGCACGACCCGCACCAACCACCCTGGCCTATTAGGGAATGAGCCCGGACTTCTTATGGCAAAGACTTCCGGCGGTGTAGCAGCTTCGTTGTTTTCACAGAACGGGCAGAAACTACCCTCTTTTGTAAGTTTCTTGAACGGCAAGTCTAATGCCTGCAAGATATTCGTTTCCGCCACAATCACCCACCGGTCAGTGAAGACGTCTTTGCGCATTTGGGACATGTGACCCCACCTCAGAGCAGACTCGCAGGACCGAGAATACCCCCTGGGAGCCACAGGTGCAATTCGTTGCAGAGGAGATATGCTGGCCAAGTTCGGGGTCGGGTCCCGGCAGGTCAAGCCAGTGGTTATGGTGCAGGTACCGCGATCGCTGCATAGTGTTTTTCGTGCAGCTTGTACACTGACGTCCGTCCAGCCCGCATCTGCTCAGGGTGGTGGTCATTCCCGGTTTCCTGGCGCTGATCTCTATTTGCTGGAACTGCATACCTGGGCTGCAGCGCTATTGGGTATCGGCCTCAGTTGCTGGAGGGATAAAACTCATGGCGCGCTCGGCCAGCGCAGTAATGGTCAGGCTGGGATTGACACCGAGGTTGGCCGCCACCACCGATCCGTCACAGATGTACATATTCCTGTAGCCAAAGACGCGGTGGTGATCATCAACCACCCCGTGAGAGGAAGAATCGGCGATCACACAACCTCCGATACAGTGCGCTGTGCCCGGAACATCGAAGAGAATCTCAGGAAGCATGCTCATGGCAAAACCACCGGTGAGTTGCGCAATTTTCTTCGCAAACTCGTTTGCCTTCGGAATGTAGGTGGGCACCTTCTCGCCCCGGCTGACGAGAAACCTCCTGAACGGCCAGAACCAGAGGCGCTGCCAGCGCATCTCGATCTCTCCATCCAGCGCCTGCATGCAAAGCAAAATCAAAAACTCCCGCGCCCAACCTCGCGGTTGCAACACACGCCCAGTCTTGAACGGGTGGCGGAGCAGAGAGGCTATGACGTTTTTCACCCAGAGTGCAATCCGCTGCGCACCAGGGCGACCATCGGTGAGGATGGTGGTCAGAAATCCCATAGCGTCCGAACCACTTGGGTAGCGGACGGCTTCAATGTGGGTGTGCTCGTCAATATAGATGCCGGAGCCGATCGCGATGCCCTGCGACAAATCCTGGGAGTAGCCCGGTGTGCGTGCCCCGATGAGTGATTCGGAATTGGTGCGCACGTGTTGGCCCAGTTGGCTGCTGATGGCCGGCAACGAGCCCTTTTCTTTGAGATAAAAGAGAAGTTCCATGGTGCCCAGCGAGGAGGCGGAGAAAACCACCGCGCGACAGGTGAACCGGCGAGGCTGGCGGCGAATCCATGCCGTTGATTTGATGGTGCGCACTTCGTAACCGGCGCTGCCATCGCTCGCGCCATCGAGCGGTCGGACGTCTACAACTTTGGTTTCGGGAAAGACGCGCGCCCCGTATTTTTCAGCCAGGTAGAGGTAATTAAGATCCAGTGTATTCTTCGCGCCGAAGCGGCAACCCATCATGCAGCCGCCGCAGGCGATGCAGGTGGACCGCTCCGGACCTTCTCCCCCGAAGAATGGATCAGGGAAGGTTTGACCCGGCGCTCCATCAACTGGCTGGAAGATGCCGACCTTCGTGCAGTAAAACGTCTGCCCGACGCCGGAAGCTTCTGCCCCTCTCTGCAGGAGATGGTCAGCAGGTCCAAGGATTTTGTTTTCCGTAATGCCCAATATGCGCGCGGCGGTTTCGTAGTGCCGGGGCATTTCTGTTTTCCAGTCGGCCAATCCAGTCCAGGAGCCCGATTCCCAGACTTTCTCAGGGGGAAGAAGTAAGGTCCCGGCATAGGTGATCGATCCGCCACCCACCGCACAACCATGGAAGATGGTCACATGCCTGAAGAACCGCATGTTGAAGAAGCCGCGCAGGCCGAGTTTGGGACGCCAGAACCAGCGATGGATGGACCAACTGGTGTGCGGCAACTTGTCGGGCGCCCAGCGCCGGCCCATCTCAATGACAGCAACTCTGTAGCCCTTCTCCACCAGCCGATGGGCCGAAACACTGCCGCCAAAACCGGACCCGATGACGATGAAGTCGAAATCGAATTGGTGATTTCGGGGCGCCATATAGCTACAACTGCAATTCCGACACAGCTTCTGTTTTCTCCTGTCCTCGAACTCGTGCATCGATGACTTCCCCGAGCCGCCGCAGTGCCTCAGCACTCTGCGGTGCGTCGGGTCCAAACAGCTCCGCCAAGAACGCAGACCCGCGAGTGACACCACGCAAATGTATCTTCGCCGACATGCATATCACCAGTCTCTACGCACACCGAAAAGCCCGGTCGGGAGAATAAGTGCGGATCTCCAACGGAATCGGCGCGTCCGGTGGCGGATCCGCAACCAGGGTCCGCAGGATGTTGTCCGTATGTTGCCACCAGCCGTGGAAGACTCGGCCGTCGGTGTGATGCACTTTCAGCGCCCTCCAGCCATTGAGGTCGAATGACGCGACGTCAGGGGTAACGATCACAGTCCGAGTGTCGAGTCGAAGTCCGCTCTGCAACGCTTTGAGCGCACTCTCCTTCGCGCTCCAAAGCAGGGCCAATAGGCGAGATCGGTCCATCGCAGGTGCCCGCGCGACCAGCTTTTGTTCTTCGGTGGTGAAATAGTCGGAGACGAAAGCGTCGCTACGCGACTCGATCATCTCTAGATCACAGCCCAGTTCCACGCTGCTCGCCGCGACAGCGCACACCGCTCTGCTGGCGCGATGGCTAAGCGAGACAGTCAGGTCCGCCGGTTTGTCAGCGACAAAAACCTGAGGCGCGCCGGACGGGGCGGGGCGTATTTCTATTTTCGCAAGGACCTGGGTATGAGTGGGCACACCCAGCCAGACAGCCAGCGCACTTTTCGCCGTCCAGCGTCCCAGCCGCCAATCGGCGCGGCGTTTGGCAAAGCGCAGACCGTCCAGGCACGCCAATTCCCTCGCGCCTAACCAGTCATTTTCTGCCGGTACATCCGCTTCGGTCTGTTCCAGCCAATACACGTCCATCAAGCTCGTCCTTCTGCAACTAGGCCGCTTCTGCTACCCTAGTCTCCGGTTTCTTGGATTCCAATTCCTCCACTTTTCCCATTCCGCGTTCCACCGCATCGATGAGGTAAGGCCGCAGCTTCGCGGGGGGAATAATGTGATTCAGCGCGCCCACGTCGAGCGCCCGTTGTACGCTGTGCACGCGGTCAAACTCGGCGGCCATCTCGCCCAGCTTCTCGGAGTGCACGACTTTGTACAGTTCGTCCCACTGGACGCGCAGCCGTCCTTTCTCTGCGCCCGCGGCCTTGGCCACCGCCTGAGTCAGTTCTTGGAGGCGAGGATCTCTGCGAGTCCTGGCTTCCACTTCACCGGCAAAAACTACCGCTGCCGCCGGCGCGCCGCCAATGACGGAGGCGTACGTGCCCTCCAAAGCAGCTACTTCGAGATTCGCGTTCAGTGCCCGCGAGAAAACTACGTATGCTCCTCCGTGATAGCGGGAGATCACGCAAAACACGATGGGGCCTTTGAAGTTCACCACGGCTCGGCCGATCTCGGCGCCGTACTCAAGTTGCAGCCTGCGCATGGATTCCGGTGAGCCATCGAATCCTGACAAATTGGCCAGCAGTACCACTGGCCGGTTGTTGCTGGCCGCGTTGATGGCGCGCGCCACTTTCTTAGAGGATTGCGGGAAGAGCGTCCCAGAGGTCCATTGATCGGGCCCGTCGGCTGGGACAAATCCCAAACGCGGCACCTGCCGGGACTCGATGCCGATGAGGCAAACCGGATAGCCCCCGAGATGTGCATCCCAAACCACCCCGGTCTCCGCTGCGCGCATGCCCGCCCATCGCTCCAGCGGTGCATGGTCCTGATCGATGGCCGCCATCATCACTTTGCGGATGTCGAAAGATTTCTTGCGTCCGGGGTTGGTCACGTCCGACAGTATGTCGCCGACGCACGTGAAGCCTTCCTCACCGTTACTGTGAGGATATCCCTGTAGATCACGATTGATAGGATCATTGGTCTCTGCCCGCCGGGGGAACCGCTCGCCGGGGGCTATATAGGTGTGATCATAGTGGCGGAACAGGATGTGGCAGGTTTCATCAATGTCTCGCGCCCAGTACTGCGCTTGTCCATTGATGCCCATGATGCGGTCGTACCCGCCAATGCCCTGATTGTCCTCAGCCGAGATGCCGCCCGAGTAGTCGAGGGCACGCTTGCCCGTGAGCACCATCGCCGCCTTAGGCGTCATCACCAGAATGCCCCGGGTGTGCATGAGCATGGTGGCTTCCGCGTTCCAGTACGGCTGCGCCCCCACGTTGATCCCATTAATAAGGAGGTTGACCTCGCCGCCCGCCTGCGTGAACTCCACCAGCCGGCGCAGGACGTGGGCAATCCAATCCATGTTCTCCACACCGCTGTCCATCGAGATCTTGGCACCGGCCGAAATGGGGAACCATTCCAGTGGCACGCCCATCTCCTGGGCCAGATCCAGGGCAGCGATGATGAGCCGGCATTCCGGCTCGGCTAGCGCGCCCAGGTCTTTACTTGGGTCTCCCAGCAGCATGACGCGAGTCATGCCTTCGGGATACCGGGTGGTAAAGTTGCGGATGATGCCAACGACTATGTTGGCTTTGTTTTGACCATAGGGACGATCGACCGCGACCAAACGGCCTTCCGAGTCAAGGTCGTGCTCAACAAAATCGCCGGTGGGAAATTCAGCCCGCGTGTGTTCCGGAGCGGGTGTGAGCATTTTGACGATTTCGTAAGGGTAGATGAACCCGCGCTGGCGCATTCGAACGACTTTCTGGTCGTATTCGGTCAGCGGTCTGATTGGTTGTAGTTTGTCGGCGAGCCGGAAGGTGGTAAGCATACCGCTGCCGCCCGGGCTCGAGATGCGCACCACCATGTCGCGTAGCTCGCCGGTCGCCGGATGAGGAATGCGGACGCGCACCACCACTTGTTCCAACCCCAGGCCTTTGGTTGCAGGCGCGAGTCTGCGCACAAGATCACGCAATTCATCCCGCCCAAGATTGAACGGCGGCCACACATTGAGGAGTATGCGATTCCAATGGAGGCGTTGATGGATCGGCCGCCGCGACTGGAATAGCCGGATTCCGGCCATCGCTTCGGTTAACATGCGCTCCAGATGCGGCAGTTGCACGATGCGACCCGTCTTATCTCGCACCGGATTTACGTCGCGCACTTCCGCGCATGCGAACAACCGCTCATCCTTCGGGTTATCGCGGGCAACGGCGTGGATCAGGTATACATCTTCGACGGACGGCAGGCGGTCGATCTTGAAATTGCTGAGTCGCCAGAGATGTAGCCGCTTGCCCATCATGGGGTGGATTCCACGGTAGAACTTCTCCTCTTCATACGTATTCCCGCTGGGGCGATAGGTGAAATGCATGCCGGCTGTACCTTGGCCGTGACCGGTGCCGGCGGCGGTCGCTACGATGCGCCGGATAGAGCGCGGGAAGCCAGCCTGGTTGAGCACCGAGCGCACTTCCTGCTGCGTAGCCTCCGGGTCGCCCAACCTGCCGGAATGGAAAAGGTAAAAATCGATGACGATGTCATGGTCTGCCGGGACTTTCGCGATCATGGGAAACAGCGTCCGCGCCGCCTCGGCGAGCCGGGCGTACTCGGCGTGCGTGGTGAAGAGATGGATACGCTTTCCCTCATGATCGTACTCAGCCGATGCGCAGCACTGTCCGTCCACAGCCAGGGCGCGAAAGTTCGTGAGCTTTCGAATCCGATAATACCGCCGGGTCAGCGCCTCCAACATCAATTCGCGCATGGCTTGGTCGGGGGTTGCGAACCGGCCGGAGATTAGGCTGAACAGCGGCTGTGGACATTCGACCAACGCGCGGACTCTCTCGTGGCGATCGGCAGCATCGGGATTGGCAGCCATATAAGCGAGGTGGTCCTCCACCTGCTCGTACACTTCCTTGCGTGCCCGCTCAAACTGAGGTTGGTCGAAGTAGCGATAGCGCACTTCCCGGGCCAGGTCCGTGAGCGCGGGGAAGAGCCCGTTGGTCATAGAGACCATCCGGTCGAGGAGCATCCGAAACGACTCCTCGGTCTGCGGTGATAGCTTCTGGACACGCCGTAGACGTCCTTCGAGAACGTCTAGAACGGGCGCGATTTGCTGCTCCACGCGTTGATGTGATTTGTAGATCCAGAGCAAGCTCTCTTCCAACTCTGGCGAGCGATCCAGCGTCTGCACCCCGTAGTGGGCCAGCGCGCGTCGAAGTGCGCTGACAAAGGCTGGGGGCAGTCCTTCACCGCGCGTCTCGAGCATGCGCAAGTAGGAAAACAGATAGGCTTCGGCGCTGGGCTCTTCACCGCTGGCCCGATGGTTTACCTCCGGCTCACGTTGGAACAGGGAAGATATATCCACAAAAATGCTGAGGATCTCATCTTCCCTCTGCCTTATTTCGTCGCTTTCCACGGGGCAACTCTGACTCCACTCGGGGAGCAGTCGCGCGGTGTTTTTCGTATCCACGTCAAATCCCAACATGAGCTGGCGAAGCTCATCCAGGCTCTGACGGCAGGTGGATTGGATGGCTTGTCCGTTTCCGTTCGAGTTATGCGACGCGCCAAAGACTACTCGCTCCGCCTCCGCAACGGTATCGCCATCGGCGACGGGGTCGATCTGCAGGAGTGGCGCTCCGGTGTCCACCTGCACGTTGGGTATGGTCATCACCTGCCGGACTTTTCCGGCAAATGGGGCTACCACCGGCATCTCCATTTTCATCGCCTCAAGCACAGCTAGACGGTCGCCAACCGCAACCGTGTCGCCCGGCTTGACGACAATGGACACCACTACGGCCGGCGCTGGTGCGTGCACCACGCCCCCGTCATCTCGATCAATCCTGTGCGAAACACCGTCCACCTCGATCCGGTAACTTAGTCCGTTGACGACGGACACGATGCGAAAACGCCGCCCGAAGACGGTGAGCCAACTTTCGAACTGACCCAGGCGGTCGGTCTGGGCGTCGAAGCGTGCTCCATTCACCTCCACGCGGTACCGCTGGGGGCCCAGGCGATACGTCTTAGGCGAGTAGCAATAGCCTCGATAGCGTAGTTCCGCGGTCCGGCCTACTTCACTCCGAACCTGCGGCCGTCCCCGCACCGCCGATGCATAAAACTGCGCCTGCTCCACCGCCAACTGGGCATCGTATGCCTCGATCGCGGCTTGAACCAGAGCCACATCGGCGTAATGCCTGGCGAGATGCTTGCCGGTGGACGCCAAGTGATCCAGCCACCCATTATGAAATTCTCCACATTGCACCTCGGGGCGGTTCAGCAATTCCAGCAGAAACGCTTTATTACTGATTCCACCCTTGATGACGACAACGCTCTCGCGCAGCGCCCGCTGCAGGCGGGAAAGCGCTTCTTTTCGATTCCGGCCGTAGGCGATGATCTTGGCGATCATGGAGTCGAACTCTGCGGAAACGGAATCGCCTTCGGCCACACCAGTGTCGACACGCACCCCAAGCCTTGGCAGAATTCTGAAGCGCTCAATAACGCCCGGCGCCGGAGCAAAACCGTTGTCCGGGTCTTCCGCGTTGAGCCGCACCTCAATGGCATGGCCGGTGGTGCACGGTGGTTCGCCCTCCAGATGACCCCCGCGTGCGACGTGAATCTGAAGCTTAACGAGGTCGAGCCCGGTCGTGCATTCGGTCACCGGATGTTCGACCTGTAGGCGGGTGTTCATCTCCAGGAACGAGAACTTCTGACTTTCTGGTTGGTACAGGAATTCCACGGTGCCCGCGTTGCAGTAGCCTGCGGCCTGGCTCAGGCGCACCGCCGCGTCGCACAGCGCCCGATCTTGCTCCGGAGAAAGCGCCGGTGAGGGTGCTTCTTCGAGGATTTTCTGGTGGCGTCGCTGGATGGTGCAGTCGCGCACGCCCGCGGCCCACGTCGTCCCGTAGTGGTCCGCAATAATTTGGACTTCGACGTGACGCGCGCGTTGCACCTGTTGCTCCATGAAAACGGTTGGATCCCCGAAGGCCTTGAATGCCTCGGCCCGGGCGCTGGCAAACGCTTGCGGGAGTTGGTCTGCCGAACGCACCAGACGAATCCCGTGACCGCCGCCTCCCGCGGTGGCTTTAATAAGCAGCGGATAACCCAGACGCTCGGCATGAGCCCAGGCGTCATTGAGTATTTCCACCGGGCCATGACTCCAGGGCGTCACCGGAACCTGCACCTGCTCGGCCAATCGTTTCGAGGCAATCTTGTCACCCACACGCCGCATCACATCACCATCCGGGCCGATGAACACGATACCCAGCTCCCGGCAAAGGTCGGCGAAGGCGGCGTGCTCGGCCACGAAGCCCCATCCCACCCAGACCGCGTCCGCGCGTGCGGTCGCCAGCGCGCGTTCGAGCCGACCATAGTCGACGTAACTGCTCTTGGCCTGCTGCGTGTTTTGGTCGAGGACCTGAGCGGGGCCGAGACACACTGCCTCGTCCGCCTCACGCACAAACATGCTATGACGGTCAGGCTCGGTAAAAAGGGCGATCGTGCATAACGATGTGCCGTGCTCTTGATTGAAATCGCGGGCAGCATGGATGAAACGCATGGCAGCTTCACCGCGATTCACAATGGCTACGCGTTGAAATTCGTGCTTCATAAGTCCCCCGATCAACCGATCGTCAGGACAATCAGTTATGTTCGTCACGCGGCGACGGCGTCCAGTGACATCGCAGCCTGTAGTGCCTTCAACCGCTCGGCATTCACTGCGTTGGGAACCGCTACCGTGCGGTACCCGCTAAGCTGCAGGTAGCAGTTTCCTTTCGTATCCACAACCTCCGCATCGAAGGTGCCGCGGCCAGGGTCGGAAGTGACCACGGCGTACAAACGGGTGCCGGTCGAATCCGGGGGCGCTAGTAACAATGATGAAACGCGATCAATGTGCTGCGGCAGTCCCATACGGCGTTGCGTGCCCATCTCCCAGATTCCGGCAGTTTGGAAGCAAAGCTCAATCAAACGCGGCGCCATAAGTGTCGGTAGCTCAGACGGGAGATGGTTTGCAGGCAAACCTTTCGCTAGCAGCCCGACAATGCGGTGACCGTCCCACCACGCCCGCTCGACAACCTGGTATGCGGGTCCGTGGAAGTAGAGGCGATAGATGTCGGCAGCTTCGATGATGCGCGCATCCGTCAAGCTCAATGCCCGCACCGTTACCGCCTTGGGCGTCTGTTTTGTTAGCCGCACCCGGGCGGTGAAGTGCGTTGTCACTTGCGGTTCGGCCTGGTTAGGAAGTGACCGTTGGCCCATCAAGTGACAGTCTGCCAGCAAGGTGTCGCGCTCCGGATGGATGACTGCCTCGACCGTCACCGTGCGCGATTTCTTCCGATAGAACTTGAACGGCACCAAAAAGTTCACGTCTTCGATTGCTTCGACGTGCCAGTCGGGAAGCGGGCACAGCGCAGCTTCGGCAAACGCCTCGATGCCCATGACTCCAGGCAACACAGGGGTGCCGTTAATTTGATGGTCGTGCAGAAACGGCTGAATCGCCGGGTCCAGTGTGGTCTCGATTTTGAGACCACTCTGCAAGCCCACGCCTACTAGCTTGCCGAGCATTGGTCCTGCTCCGGAACGCGTCAGGATATCTGTTGCTGATGTATCCAGTCCCCCTGTGGCATCCCACTCGTTCAGCAGAACACCAAGACGTTGGCCGACAACAATTTCACCACGCGTCCCTCCCGCAGTGAGTTCGCGGCGAATCAAAGGAATCCCCGCCTCTGGCGGCAGCATATCGATGCCTGCCAGTTCCATCATCTTAGGGATGGAACCGCGTGTGGCCATGCCAATACCGCCCCATGCCGACCAATCGATGACGATCCCGCGCGTGGCTGGCCGAGTGGTGCGGAAGCTGGAAGTGATCTTGCACAACAGGTCGTTGGCCGAACTGTAATCCGTTTGTCCGGCATTGCCAAAGCGCCCTGCAATCGAACTGAAGGCCACCATTGCCCCGAGAGGCATGTCGCCAATGGAATGCAGAAGATTGAACCAGCCGTCGCTCTTGACGTCGAAGACCAGATCGAATTCGCGTGCATCCTTGTCCGGCAGAAAGTGGCTGCGCTCCGTGCCGGCGGCGTGCAGGAGCACATCGATCCGCCTACTGCGCTCGCGCACTTGCTTGATCACCTTGGCCACACCGTCAGCATCGGTGAGATTGACACTGAAATAATGTGCCGTGCCGCCTGCAGCTTGCACGGCTTCGATGGCGTTGCGGGCTGCTTGCGCTCGCTCCAGCGCTGCCAGGTCTTTTTCAACCAGGGCTGGTGTGGCGCGCTCGCCGCGCGCTTGGATGCGTGCGAACAGATCACGCTTGAGGCCGTCCTTGTCGTTCACGAAGCGCTTGAGATCGGGATTCTCCCGATCAGGCTCGGGTACCAGATCGAGCAGGTAGAACGTGCCTCCCGAGGCTGTCGCCAAGTCGGCGGTGATAGCCGATACGATGCTTCCGGCCGCGCCGGTGACGAGAAAGACGGTGTTGCGGTCTAAGGTCAGACCGGGCGTGCCATCGGTCGCGGGCTGCTCTTGTAGACCAAGCGTCCAGCGCTGCCCTACCTTGTAGCCGATTTCGATTGCGCCTGGATCGCGCAGAGTTTCCTCAATCAGGATGTCGGCGACCTCGGACGGCTTTCGTTCCCCTTCAAAGTCGACCGCCTTGACCAGAGCGTCGATCCGCTCGCGTTTATAGGTTTTGGTGAAGCCCACAACCGCGCCGCCTAAAGGAGCTGTCGCACCGGCCAGATCGTAGCCGTGCTGTCCACCCAGCCGCGTCGCAGAGACGAGGAACGTGCCCGGCGCCGCGACTTGCTCGTACAGAATGCGCATGGTGGCATACAGCGACTTGATCCGTAGTCGCTGGGCTTCATGCCAACTGGCGAGGTCCATATCCCTGATGTCGCCCTCGTTGTCGAGCGCGGGCAGCCAGTACACTCCGTGAACCGAACCCGCGGCCAGCCAGCTCTTGAGACGGTCGGCCAGTTGGTCCGCATCCAGCGTGCCGTCGATCTGCAGAACTTCGACACCCGAGGTCTGAAGGCGCTGCGTCAGCGCAGCAGCCACACCGGATTTGTCCGGCATGATGACTACACGATGGCCAAAAGACAGCGTCACACCAGTTGACTTACAAATGGTGAGCGGCGGGCGCAAGGTGGGAACAGGTACGCGACGCGGGATACGATTGACGGCATCGAAGCTGGCGGGGACCGGACGCGCAGCTGCAATCGGCTTTGAACCTGAAGATTTTGTTGGTGCAGATGCGGTTTTCTCTTGCAGGGTGGAAGCTTTTGCAGCTTTAGTCACACCGGGCTGTCTGTCGTGAGCGAACTTGATCACATGGGCCAGGGTCGGGAATTCGCGTAGCTTGAGATTCTCATCGCGCGGAATGTTGTACGCGCTTCGTACCGCCGCGAACATCTCCGCTTGTTTGACGGTGTCGATGCCAAGATCTGCTTCCAGATCGAGATCCAGGTCCAACATGTCTCTGGGATAGCCCGACTTCTCGGCCACGATCTCGAGCACCTTTTCTTTAATGGCATCGTCCGTGGCCGCAGGGGCCGCGACCGGGGGTGGCGTAGGTGTCGCCGTTGGCGTAGCAGATGACGGAGCCACTGAAGCCGCTGGTACCGTGCCAGCCAAGTCGGGGCGCTTCTCAAAGACGAACCGGATGACGTGGGCCAATGTCGGGTAATCGCGCAGCTTGCGGTTCTCGTCACGCGGGATGCTGTAGATCTCGCGGATGGCCGCGAACATTTCTGCCTGTTTGACGGTGTCGACCCCGAGATCTGCTTCGAGATCGAGATCCAAATCCAGCATGTCTTTCGGGTAGCCTGTCTTCTCTACCACTAGTGCGAGAACGCGTTCCCTGACGGAATCGCCAGCGATGGCTTGCGCAGATGTCGTAGGAAGGGACGGTTTCTCAACCACTACCGTGATTATTGGCGTTGTGACTTCTTCCTTCGCTACCGACGGGCTCGCGGTGGCCAGGTCGGGACGTTTGTCATACACGAAGCGGATCACGTGAGCTAACGTGGGATAGTCGCGCAGTTTGCGGTTCTCGTCACGCGGGATGCTGTAGATCTCGCGAATTGCCGCGAACATCTCGGCTTGTTTGACGGTGTCGACGCCGAGGTCCGCTTCGAGGTCAAGATCCAAGTCCAGCATATCCTTGGGATAACCAGTCTTCTCTACCACCAGCGCGAGAACGCGTTCCTTGACGGAATCGCCAGCGATGGCTTGCGCAGATGTTGCAGAGAGTGCCGGTTTCTCAATCACTACAGTGGTTATTGGCGTTGTGAGTTTGACTTCTTCCTTCGCTACCGACGGGCTCGCGGTGGCCAGGTCGGGACGTTTGTCATACACGAAGCGGATCACGTGAGCTAACGTGGGATAGTCGCGCAGTTTGCGGTTCTCGTCCCGCGCAATGTTGTAAGCCTCGCGAATCGTGGCAAAAACCTCTGCTTGCTTGACTGTGTCGACGCCCAGATCCGCTTCGAGATCGAGATCCAAATCGAGCATGTCAACCGGATAGCCGGTTTTCTCGGCTACCAGAGCCAATACTCTCTCTTTCACCGGGTCGCCCTTCCCTGCCGACTTTGGTGCCGCGACAGGAGCAATTGCAGCAACGGGAATTTCTACCTTCTGTTCGGCCACCTTGCTCAGCACCGGCTTTGGCACCGGCTTCGCATCGGAGGCTGGCGCCATTGGCAGCGATGGTTTGACGGTCGCTGTTGGCGCCGGCGCTGGGCGGGACGCTTGAGCACCTTCCACGATCCGCGCTGCCGACGCTTGATCGCGCACCCGCAGCGTACGGTGGACTACTTCCAGATCGGCAACCGGACGGCCCGCGATCCCACCGAGCCATGCACTCCAGACATTCGCATCGGCAATGCGGTAGGCATAGCCCAAAGCATTCGGGCTGCGACGGATTCCATCTTTCGTCTTTACCCAATGCAGCAGCATCATGCTGATCTGCGAACCGAATCCCGCTCCCAGGTGTATGGCATACTCGACGGGATAAGCACCGCCTTTCGACAGGTTCAACTGTCCGAGTTCGGGATCAACTTCCTTAAAGTTGGCGACCGGGGGCACGCAGCCGGTTTCCAACGCCTTGATGGCAACGACATCTTCAATGCCGGTGCCCATTGCGTGACCGGTAAAGCCCTTGGTGTTAGCGATCACGATGCGATCCGCGACGTCGCCGAAAACCCCACGCAGCGCATGGATTTCGGCGGAGGCACTGCCGCCGCGCGCCGGCGTATAGGTTTCATGGGAAACGAAAACTGTGTGTGACGCTATCTGGTGACGCGAAATGCCGCTTGCCGCTTCGGCTTTGGCCACGAGGGACTCCATCACCTTGCCGATGTGCTGGACATCGAGACGAGTACCGTGGAAAGCGCTATTGCCGGTGACGGTAGACAACACCTCGCAGATAGGCTGTATGCCTCGTTCCCGCGCGGCCTTAGCGCTCTCGACTACCAGAGCCGCGGCGCCCATTCCAATAATCATGCCGTGCCGCCGGCGGTCGAAGGGGATGGCGGCATCTGCGACCACCTCGTCGGTGGCTGCCGCTCCCGTGGCCAGGAAGCCAGGGCCCATCCACTCGATCAGATGATCGGAGGTGACGTCGTCGGCCGAGATGACAATCACGCGACTGCAGCGCCCGGCGTGGATCCAGTCCTCCGCCAGCGCCACGCCCTGTGTGGTGCTCGCGCAGGCTGAGTTGATTTGGGTGTTGGGACCGCGGGCGCCGATGAATTCGGCGAATTGCGAATGTCCCATGGACAAGACTCGGAGCAGGAAGCGCCGGTTGAAGACGTACGGTTCTTTATTGATGGCGGCACGAATCTCGTCGATGCGCCGGTTGAGTTCCTGCACCAGAGTGGACTGACCATTCGACTCAACCGCACGGGTCAGCAGGCTTTCAAGCGTCGCCAACCGCTCACGGCGTTCGTGGTCCGCATAATAGCGAGCCATCTCATCCGCAAACGCGTCTAACCCAGGGAATGCGGAGGCAAAAATCACGCCGGTCTCGTCACGCAAGGCCTCGGGCAATCCCCAGCGCTCCGGCAATAGCGTGCCTTTGCTTGTGGTCTTGTAACGCATGACCAGCGGGATGCCGGCGTCGCGCAATGCGTCGATGCCCGCGGCAATCGCCAGTTGGGTAACACGGTCGAGGGCTCCCACGCGTTCGGAGGACATTCCGAATTCCTCTTCCAGATTAAAAGCACCTGAGCGACCCGCCAGCTTTATGACGTCCGCGACGTCGCTGATGGTCTCAAACCTCGGCTCTCCGTGCTCGCTCTTCACCAGGCGCGTGATGTGTTTGTCGAGCATGGCGCGCCGGAAACGTGCCGGGATCAAATCGATAAACTGATCGCCCCGCAGAATGCGGCCGATATTGCTATCGTCGAAAATGTGTTCGGTTCCGGGCAGGCCTAGCGCCGCTCCTGTAATGACCACAGGGACGCGGGTGGAGACGCCCTTTTGGCCAGAATAGATCTCGTAGCCGCGATCGAGAATATCGGCAAAAAAACGGCCGAGTTCGTTGTAGCGATCGCCATTCGGCGCGGCGACTGGCGTGGAGGAGCCTGTCGCGGTAGACCCGTTTGTCGCGTGTGCCGTCCCAGCGATTGCCTCAGATGTTTCCGCCGGCGCGACAGCTGTAGCGGCCCTTACCGAGGGCTCGCGTAAGACTTCCGCGATTCCGCGGCCCAGTCCCGCGGCATAAAGACCGCACAGCGCCTGGTTGAATGCGACGATATCGCCGACCTTCGGGTGATTGGTAAACAACGAAACCACATCGCCGTGACCGCCGAGCACATCCTCGGCAAATCCCTGCAACGCCTTTTTCGGTCCAACTTCGACAAACATGCGAGCGCCGCCATCGTACAGTGTGCGCAGGCCTTTAATAAACTGCACAGGAGACGCTACCTGCTGCGTCAGGATGTCGAGCATCTTGGGCACAACGTCAGGCCCCGTGGGATAAAACTCGCCGTTGGTGTTCGCGACAATTGGCAAACGTGGCGATTGGAGATGCAGCCGCTCCAGAACTTGCCGCAACGGTTTGCTGGCTCCGGCCACGATCGTTGTGTGGAAGGCGTGGCTGACAGGTAACGCAGCCACGTCATAGCCAGCTTTTTGGAAGGCTTCCATGGCCTGCTCGACTGGCTTGCTCGCGCCGCCCACAACCGCCTGATGGCTGCTGTTGAAGTTGGCGATCACGACGTAGCCATTAATCGTCTTCAGGATGCGCTCGACCTCTTCGAGCGGAGCAAACACTGCGGCCATGCGGCCGTTGTCGTCCATTGCCACTTGGGTCATTCCGCGGCCGCGAGCGCTGACCGCTTCTAGAGAGTCGGTAAAGGGCAGGCCACCTGCCGCAACCAACGCTCCGTATTCGCCCAAGCTGTGTCCCATCGTGAAGTCAGGTTCGATGCCGTAAGCGGCCAGAAGCCGGGTCAACGCGAGGTCGATCGCGAGCACGGCTGGCTGAGTGATCTCGGTTTGGCGCAGGTCCTCTTCGGCCTTGGCGACCGCGTCGGCGTCGGCCTGGTCAACGAAGATGAATTTGCTGAGCGGCTTGCCGAGCAAGGGCGTCATTATGCGATCGGCTTCGGCAAAGGTTTCGTCCACAATCGGCTCCGTCGCTCGGAGCAACTTGAGCATGTTCGCGTACTGCGAGCCTTGACCGGTATATAAGAATGCCACCTTAGGAGCGGGACCGTGACCGCGAAAGATGCCTTGGGCACGCAGGGCTTTCCAGATCGCCGGCTGATTGGCTGATAGCGCTTTGAGTGCATTGCCCGCTTTGTCCGCTAGTTCGCTGGCATTGGCGTAGTCGATGGCCACGCGCTCGGGCGCGCGCAGGTCGGATTCAGCCGGGGCTGATCGCGGCGGTGCCTTGCCCGCTTTGGCATCTTTCTCCACCGCGCGCAAACGCTCGACGAGCGCAGCTTCAGTAACGGCGCCGACTACCAGTGCTCCACGCAACGGAGCTTTATAAGGTGCAGCATTAGAAGTGTGGGAAACATCTTGGGTATTCATAATCGACTCTTTCACTGTCGTCGGTGGCTCATTGACCGCCACTGACCGCTTGCCGTTTCCGTTCAGCCTGCCGGGAATGTATTCTTCGAGTACGGCGTGGAAATTGGTGCCGCCAAAACCAAAAGCGCTCAGACCAGCCCGCCGCACACCATCTGCTGGCGTCGTCCATGGTTTCAGTTCGGTATTGACGTAGAGCGGAGAGTGGGCAAAATCGATGTCAGGATTGCGATGCTCGCAGTGCACGCTGGGAGGCAGAACCTTGTCCCGAAGTGCCAGGGCGGCTTTCAGCAAGCCGGCAGCGCCGGCCGCTCCTTTGAGGTGCCCAAAGTTCGATTTGACCGAACCCAGCGCGACTGATCCGGAAGAGAGATGAAAACTGTTGAGCACCTCGATCATGCTTTGCACTTCCACGACGTCGCCCACGCTAGTGGACGTGCCGTGGCCTTCAATCAAGGTCGCCGTAGCGGGAGAGAACCCGGCATTCTGCCAGGCGCGCTCGATGGCCAATTTTTGGCCGGCTGGGTTGGGCGCGGTGATGCCCTTTCCCCTGCCGTCGCTCGCTCCGGCTATGCCGCGCAGCACGGCGTAGATCTTGTCTCCATCCCGCTCGGCATCGGCCAGACGCTTGAGTAGAAAGATCGCCGCGCCTTCGCCCATGACGAAGCCGTCGGCCCCTTCGGCGTAGGGACGAGTGCCAGTCGCCGAGAGCGCACCGATCTTGCAGAACTTGACGTAGGTCGAGACGCCCATGTTGCGGTCGATGCCGCCCGTGACCGCAATGTCAAAATCGTTCGCCACCAACCCTCCGGCTGCCGCACTAATGGCCGCCATCGCCGATGCGCACGCAGCATCCACAACGTAATTGGGACCGTGGAAGTTGAAAATGTTCGCAATGCGGCCGGCAATGCAGTTGGCCAATTCGCCGGGCATGGTGTCTTCCGTAACGTCCTGAACACGCTTGGCCATCCGGTCGTGCAATTCCCGAGTAACGTCGCGGCGCAGCGCTTCCGGCAGACCGGCGAAGCTGACACTCTCGGCTAATTCATGGGCATATTCGGGAAAGTACAGGCGCAAGGCGGTGAAATAATGTTTTTCCCCCGCCATGGCATTGCCGAGGATCACCGCCGTGCGGTCGGTATTCAGCGGCCGCTTGGGGAAGCCGTAGTCTTCTAATGCTTCGCGGGTGCAGGCGATCGCCCATTTTTGCGACTCATCCATGGCAGCGATTACGCGCGGCGGGACACCTAGGCGCCACTTGATCGGGTCCCACACGTAGTTGCGGACCCAGCCGCCGATTGTCGAGTAAGTCTTATCCGGTGCAGTATGGTCGGGATCGTAGTAGAGCGCTGGATCCCAGCGGTCACGGTCAACCTCAGTGATGCTGTAGCGACCATTTTTCACATTGTCCCAGAAGGCTGGTACGTTGGCGGCATCGGGCAGAATTGCTCCTGCCCCCACAATGGCGATGGCGCGAGAGGATGTGTCTTCCATGGCGATACTCCTATAACGGTCGATCGTAAAAACCTACGCCGCCGCTTGCATGCGCTTGGGCTCGCGGCCGTACAGTACGTCTGCGATGTAATCCAGATCCGCAATGAGGCTCGCCTGCACGCGGTGAATGGCGGGCAATCCCAAACTCGTTTCAAACCCGCCGATCTCGGCAGCACTGATACCTCCGGCTCCGACGACCCATCGCAAACCTTCCTCGGCCACCTTTAGCGCGGCATCGCGGGCAAAGACTCGGCTGATCGCCGCCAGCGCCGTCGAGTCGAAACGCCGGTTAGCTTTTTCGTTTAGCTTGCCGTCAGCCAAAAGCGCGGCGCGACGGGACAAACTCCCCGCACACTCGGCATAAGCAATCAACTCGCCCAAGCGCAGGAGGATATGTTGAAAGCGCGTCAGACGTGCCACCCGCGCTTTTTCCATGACCTCGGCCAGTGCGTGCAAAGCCAGCGCTGCAGTATCAGCGCCCACGTTTGGATGACGGGCGTGCAACGCTTCGAATTCTCGCGCTCGCTCGTGATAGTGCTGCCCGCGCGTCTTGAGGTGAGACTGCCAGCGGTCGCGGCTGATGGTCATCTCCATGATCTCCGATGTGCCTTCGTAGATCGTGGTGATGCGAACATCGCGACTGATCTTCTCCACCATATATTCGTGCGTGTAACCATAGCCACCTAGTGCCTGGATGCTGGCCTCGGCGGCTGCATTCCCGGCCTCGGTCGCCATGTACTTCGCGATTGCGCCTTCGGTGTTTAGGCTTCCTTCGACCCCGGCATCGATGCGCTCCGCAGTTTCTTCGATGTAGGATCGGGCTGCTTCCAGTCGCGCCACATTGGGTACGATCAGCTTGTGCGTGTATCCCTGCTTTTCTGAGAGTGGCGCTCCAGCTTGAATGCGCTTCGTGGAATAAGGAATGGCGCGGTCGAGTGCGGCCCAGCCACCCCCAAGGCCAAACGCTGCGACCATGAGGCGCGTATAGCCGAACACTGCCTGCGCCTGATTTAATCCCTGGCCTTCGATGCCTCCGAGCAGTCGGTCGGCATCGACATAAACGTTGTCTAACGCTAGAGCTGCAGTGTTGCTGAGGCGGATACCATGCTTGTCTTCCGGCTCGTCGTGGGTGAAACCCTTTGCGCCTTTTTCCACAACGAACCAGCTCGGACCGTTGGGCGTGCTAGCCAGGATCGTATAGGCATCAGCGATTCCGCCGTTGCTGATCCACTGCTTGTTGCCGGTAATTTTGTAGCCGACGACGCGGCCATTTTCGATGACCGGGTCCGCCATGGTGCGAAGAGACCCCAAGTCGCTGCCGGCTTCCGGCTCTGTGGCGCCGTAGGCGAACAACAATCCCTCTTCCGCGATGCGCGTCAGCCAAAGCTTCTTCTGCTCCGGAGTGGCGCCGACCGTGATGGGATCACTGCCCAGGAACGTGGCCAGCACGGCCGTGGCCACGCCCAAATCGATGCGTGCCATCTCTTCACAGACGCAATACACATCGAACGTACCGCCGCCCATACCCCCGAACTCTTCGGGGATGAACAGGAGTTGAATACCCAGCTTGTCCGGGCTGCACATATGACGGACGATCTCCAGTGGACATTCGTCGCGCTCATCGAGTTCCCGGAGTACTTCGTCGGGCAGACGTTTCTTGGCGAAGTCTTTAAGTGACTTCAAACTTAGTTTTAGTGTTTTGCTTGTGATCATGAGTGATTCCTCACTTTGCTGCGACGCTTCGCATTTCATGAACTTTATTGGTTAATTCCGGCAAGAACTCCAGAATGTCATCGACAATGCCAACATTTGCCACCTGAAATATCGGAGCCTTGGGGTTCTTGTTAATGGCGATCAGGAACGGATTACCTTTAATGCCAGCCAGATGCTGGAAAGCGCCACTGATACCGCATGCCAGATAGACCTTGGGCTTAACGGTTTTTCCCGAAGAGCCCACCTGACGTGATTTCTCCATCCACTTGGCGTCGACAACGGGTCTCGAGCAGC
>Ga0207664_10000319_pt1 | contig 35819 bp, 29 predicted proteins | sample LARL83metaG_FD_184349 | JGI IMG/M metagenome (GOLD analysis project Ga0207664, IMG submission 184349) | Corn, switchgrass and miscanthus rhizosphere microbial communities from Kellogg Biological Station, Michigan, USA - LAR L8-3 metaG... | ecosystem: Host-associated > Plants > Roots >... | reverse complement strand
AGCCAAAATAAATCCCTATTTGCTTCGGGTGCTTTTTTTGAAGCCGGGTAAAGAGATCGACATATTTCTTATCACCCTCACCGAGAATGACGAGTTGCGCTCCCGAGTCCAGAATTTTATCGATAATCTCCGCGAGCAGATCGAATCCTTTTTGATCGGTCAGGCGGGCGATCATGCCGAGCACCGGAGTATCTTTCGTGTAGGGAATCCCCATGGCAAAGCAGAGGTCCTTCTTGCACTCCTCCTTATCATCCAGCTCCTCGACGGAAAATGGGCGAACGATATTAATATCGTTCGAAGGATCCCACACGAAGAAATCGATTCCATTCAAAATGCCATGGAGGTCATGCTTCCGTTTTGAGAGAAGGCCCTCCATACCGCAACCGAAGGCTGGGGTCCGAATTTCTTCGGCATAGGTCGGGCTTACGGTTGTAATGGCATCCGCATATGCAATACCAGCTTTGAGATACGATACTTTTCCGAAAAATTCCATTCCATCCGGAGAGAAGAATTCTGGGGGAAGGCCGAGCTTCGGAAAGGTCGTGGCCGGAAAATTCCCCTGATAGGCAAGGTTGTGAATCGTAAAAACGACCTTTGTATTTTTGAAAAACGGATCGTCTTTCAAAATCCCCTTGAGAAGGGCCGGTACGAGGCCGCATTGCCAATCATTGCAATGGATAATTTCCGGCTGCCACAACAGGCGCTTGCATAACTCGAAGGCGCTTAAGGCATAAACAAGAAACCGCTCATCATTATCGGAATAATCTGCTCCGGTTGCCGGATCGACATAGAGACCCATCCGTTGGAAATATTCTTCACTTTCGAGAAGGTACATCTGAATGCGCGTCCGCGATGTGAGAATGGCGGAAGATTTCAAATTGGTCACGATCTCCCGATCTCCGATCTTATATTCGATGCCCTGCAGCCGATTGATGAGATGGATCTTCTGCTTTTTCTCGCCGATGAACCCATACTTTGGCATCATTACGCGGACGTCATGTCCCAATTCCCGTAATGCCTGAGGCAGAGCAGAACTTACGTCGGCCAGGCCGCCGGTCTTCGCATACGGATAGACTTCCGTCGAAAGAAAAAGAATCCCGCGGGGTGGAAAGGTTGGACGTGGAGGAGTCATGAGTCAAAAAACCGTCGGAGCCGAGACGGCGCTTTTCGCGGCATAGGCGAAAAAATTAGTTATCTTCGTATGATTGGTATTGTGTGTGAATTCGCGCAACCGAACACAAACGTTTACAAAAATACGGAATTTCCCCGCGGATCGAGCTAAATTCGAAATTTTATCCGGGGCCTAATGGCTGCCTTCCATGGCATTGACGCGCTCGATCTGCTGCCGGTTCCATTCACTCTGCGCTTCTCCCGAATTCGTAGCTGTCGAAAACCACGCATCGAGAATCTCTTTCATTTGCGGGACACTCGTCGCGCGAAGGCTGAGGGCCAGCACATTCGCATGGTTAAAAATTCGTGCGCCTCGGGCCGTCTCGGCATCGCCAGCAAGCGCGCATCGAATGCCGCGAACCTTGTTGGCGGCAATCGAAACGCCCGTACCCGTCCAGCAGCATACGATTCCTTCATCGACCCCGCCATCGGCCACGGCCTGGGCAACATCGGCGGCGACGAGTGGCCAATCCCGCTCTGCTTCTCCCACGTTCATGGGCCCGTAGGCAAACACTTTATGGCCGCGCTGTTCGAGCTCGCCCATCAAGGCTTCCGTAAGATCGGTAGCCGCGTCACTTCCGATGGCTATTCGCATAAATTGAATGTGTTGGTTCCAGGTATGGAACACTTGAATGGAGTATTGTATTTCCTGGAATGAGCTTTGTAACCCAACTTTTTATAACCTCACTTTTATAGATGATAAAATTCTTCTTTCTTGCCACTCTTTCCGCATTCGTTATGGCCGGGTGCAAAAAGAATACGCCCCCTCCCATTCCCGAAAAGGATACGATGGACCTTCCCGCGCAAGTACTGGCCGTACACACTATCCTTACGCACTCCAATGATTCGACCATCGATGCCCCGGATACGACGACTGACTTCGACATTCGGGATACCATTCATGGCCTTATTGAGACCGAGCATGCGCTAAACGGCACTTCGCTCGTAGGCCGATGGTATTATGTTAAGACAGGGGAGAAGATAGCCGAAAATTCTGCCACGCTCGCGGCGGGCGAGAACCTGAGCCATTTCGATATGACGAATGGTCATCCCTGGCCTCTTGGCCAGTATAAGCTGCTGGTGATCGTCGATAGCGTGGTCAAGGATAGCGCCGAGTTTACGGTAGAGAATAAACGCTAATTTTTTGCCGAAAGCCTCGGCCCATCTGCCGTGAAAAGCGAGATTGGCTCCTTAAGATCGAGCAGCAAATGTCCATCGAGATCGACGTAATCGAACGCGCCCGTACCGGAGGCCAATGCTACGCTCGCGGCCATGCCTATCTCGCTTTCGAGCATACAGCCGATCATCAGCTTGCGTCCTGCCGCTTTTGCAATGCGGATGATGTCGAGCGCGCCGCTTATTCCTGATTTCATTAGCTTGACATTTACACCCTGCGCTGCTGTTTCGGAAAATATTCGATAAGCTTCGCTCGGCGTGCGGCATGCCTCATCTGCAATAATTGGGACGGGGCTGATCCTGGCAATCTCATCGAGCGCTGCAAGATCCTCTTTGGGGACCGGCTGTTCGATCAATTCGATCGTTATATCATTCCGAAGCAATGCCTCCGCAAGCTCCATGGTCGTTTCCACGGTGAGCGATTGATTAGCATCGAGCCGAAAAACCGCTTGCGGATATTTTGCCGCGATGCCGAGAACACGATCGATATCTTCTTCCATTGGCCCTCCTCCAACCTTCATTTTGAATATTCGAAATCCTGCGCGCCAGGCCTCTTGTGCAACTTCGAGGGCATTTGGGATGCGAGCAATTGTGAGGTCTGTTTCGAGCGTAACATTCTTTGCGCCGAGCAATTTTCCTAACGGGATATGAGTTTCATCGGCAAAAGCATTATAAAGCGCGATTTCCACCCCGGCTCGCGCGGCAATATCTTGGGGAAGCGCCCGCTCCATTTCATGGATGAGGTGCGGAAGATCCTCGATAAGTGAGCCACGAAGCATCGCGTCGATTTTCGGTACGGCGGCAAGGACCGATTCTGGTGTTTCACCCGTTACATATTGCACGGGCACCGATTCACCCGGGAATTCCCTGCCATCGTCGGTTCCAAGTCTCCATCGAATGACATTCGCATGATGCGCACTCCGTATCGAAAGAATAAATGGATTTTTCAGCGGAATTTGAAAATATTCCGCTCGAATGGATTTTATGCGCCGTTTCATGCTTACAAACTTACGTGACCGGAATGCTCTTTGCTCTATTTTTAACTTTCAACTATTTCAATTATTATGCAGACACGATCGAAAAAAGGAATGAGGGAAGATACCTCGCGAACGGTAAATGCAACGCAATCCGCGCGCTCCGAGCAAAACATAGCCAGAGAACACAATGCGAAGGAAACCAGCCGAGGGCAAACACGCAGCGCTGCTACGGGACGAACCATTGGCTCCGCTACCAAAGACGATCGCCATGGTTTACATACCGACCACGGCGTTTCCCGCAGAACAGAATCGCGGCGGCAAGGCTATATGGGCAGTGAATCGAAGAGCAAGAGCCACCGGAAGAACATATGACGCCTATTCTGTAAGGCTCCTGCAAGGTTAGCTATCCTCCGCCGTTTGCCGGCCGAGTCATCTTCGACAGCGCATCCTGATAGTAGGTTTGATGGACGGGATCGAGAAAGCCGAGCTTCTGGAAATATATCGCAAGATTATCGGGAAAAAGCCGGGCAAGGTCCGTCATTTCGGGATACTTCGATTCGAAAAAAGCTCGCAGAAATACGCTGCGTCCGGCGGCGGTTGATTGGCGTTTAAGCGTCACGAGAGAATCGAGCACGGTCCCAATGGCTTCTCGAGCATCGTCGGGCTTCGTCGCTAAAAGATCGAGGCCGTCGTAATGGTACATAAAAATGAGGTCGCGAAAGGCTCGGATGTTCGCGTCGAGCGCATCGTTGATGTAGCCCACGCGTGTGTAGGTTCCGATGCTCGTCACATCCTGCTGCCAGCCGGTTCCTTGCGCCGAATTCGCGACAACGGCAACCGTCTGGGCCTGCTGAAAATAGGGCGTCCCCGATTCGAGTTTGTAGGAATCGTAATCGAGCCCCAGGATGATATAGACGTAAAAATCGAGCAGGCTTTCGAGCGGCCGGAAGTTCGTCCCATGCGCCAGTTCCTGCCCTCGATAATAAGGAAATTCCACCGTTGCGTCAAAGAAACGCGCCATCGTTGTCAATTGCGTGCTCTTATAGAGCGGGCGCGTGCTGTTGACGAAAAGCTGGGCGGTATAATCGCCGCCATTATCGCTCACAATATTGAACTGGAAGGAACACCGAATACGCTCTCCGCTAAAATCGGTGGTCCAGTCGAAATTATTCAGGTAGCCTTCAACATCGTGCTTAAAGGCGAGAAAGTTCTGACGGTCCATATCGCTCAAGGTGCTTAAATTGAGATCGACTTGCGCATCGAGTTCCTGCGCCGCAACGGGCCGTGCAAGAAGGACCAACAGACCCAGGAGAATAAAAAAGGAATGTTTCATGGTGATCGATCGAACGTGGAAAAAATTTAACGGCCTCTCCCCGCGCTTAGTTCGATACAATACGGCATCAGATCAAGTCCTGCTCTGCCAGTTTTTGAAGTTGTCCATCGTTCTGAACAAAAAAAAGGTCGGATCGGAATGCCATCTTTAGCACCAATAACCCATTGGCCGCCTCGCTGGTGTTGCGGTGTTTCTCGCTTTCGGCGATGAACATGTCACCCTTTCGGCGAAGCGAGCCTGCTGGTATACGCGATGGCAATTCAAGAACAGCCCAAGAGGCTTCTACCCCATCGCGCTCCGAATGGGGTGTTTGTAAACGATACTTTTTTTCAACGACGTAACGCTGCATGGCAAAAATAAGAACAGGCGAAAAATTCGAAATTACGGGACAATACTGAACCGATACAACAGGCTCGAAGCGTAAGGCAGAACGCCGAACAGGAGCGATCCACGGCCGAACCACTCGAGGGGAAGATTATTGAACCCTCTAACGAACTGTAAAGTTACGAAAATTATTACGGCTTTGCCTTGACATTTTAAAATTTCGCAAATTTTATAACAGACTCTTCTTTGGCGCGGAATTTTCTTTCCGATTGTAAAGTAATAGCACCAATGACAAACACCTTCAAGACTACCATCGCTGAATCGTTATCGAAACCAGCCTCACGACTGGCTGCTGCGCGCGGGCTTCATCTGCTGCGCGTCCAGGTACGGGGGACTGAGAGCGCCCCCGTGATCGAAGTCCTGCTCGATGGCGATCGGCCCATCGTGATTGACGATTGCGAAAGCGTGAGCAAAGATCTCAGTTCGGAAATTGACTCGGCCAAGCTCGTCAAAGGAAATTACCGGCTCGACGTTATGTCCCCCGGGCTGGAAGAGCCGCTCGTCGAGGATTGGCAATATGCGCGCAGTGTAGGCCGGCTGGTCGAGGCACAATACCAGGATGATGGCGAACACCATACGCTGCACGGGCATTTACGCGCTTATACACCGAGCGAGATAGCGATCGAGCCCGTCCACGTTAAGACGCCGAAAGTAGTAAAGCCAAACGTGATCGCCACCGATAGCGGGCCCATCGCGCTCGAGCCGGATGAGCAACTCTACAATCGGCCCGTCGAATTAGTAAAAATTGATCGCCGGCATTTGACCAAAGTTATTGCGCAGCCGGAATTCGGGAAGTAAATCGGAGAAACCAATGGTTTGCTCTACGATTTAAAATGGATTCCATGCGCTTTTGCGGCAGCGCGGATCCGGAGAAGCATTGCCTTCCGCTCGCGTTTCGTATACTTTCTCGCGTGCGATTTTTCGTGAATGAAGGCCCACGCCATTCGAATGTGCCGGTCCGTATCGATGGGATACTTATGGTGGACGGAATCGGCAAACGCGATGTTGCCATATTTTTTTAACCCTGCATCCGGAGTAGATGTTTGAGCATTTGCGCCGCTTGTGAGAACCGCGGAGAATAGAAAAATGAGTACAATTCTTTTTGCCGAAATCATAACCATTTTAAGCAAAAACAGACGCCGTCAAAAGCGTTCACAATGCCCGGCCTCATTTCTCTCGTAATTTTGCAGGAAAGTAAAAAAGGGGTACATCCATCAAACGTTTAGCCGTTTTTGCATCGGGCTTTGGCTCGAATCTGGCGCATATTCATCGCGAGATGCTCGAAGGCCAGCTTTTAGGAGCCGAACTTGCGCTGGTGCTCTCGAATAATTCCGCCTCCGGAGCGCTGGAATATGCGCGGAAGCATTCCATTCCGGCGAAGCATCTTTCCATCGCCACGTCCGACGGGGATTTGGAACGATTCGAGAAGGACTTAATGGACGAAATGGACGCAAAAAATATTGAGCTTATCGCCCTGGCTGGGTACCTAAAGAAATTGCCGGATACCTTCGTCGAGCGATTCGAATACAAGATTGTAAATGTCCATCCGGCGTTACTTCCTTCGTTTGGCGGGAGCGCGATGTATGGCATTCGCGTTCACGAGGCGGTACTCGCACGAGGATGCAAGGTGAGCGGAGCCAGCGTCCATTTTGTTACTCGAGAGTATGACGCAGGCCCCATCATCCTGCAGAAATGCTGCGCAGTGAAAGAAGAGGATACTCCGCAGACACTCCAGCATCGAGTCCGGGAAATCGAATTTGAAATTTTCCCTAAAGCCATTGGGCTTCTTGCGCAAGACAAACTTATCGTGGAACATCATCGCGTTCATATTCTTCCGTAATGTCAGAGCAAACTCAATCCGAGAAGACGACCACCCTGGACCGCGTTCCTATTCGCCGCGCATTAATCAGCGTCTATGATAAACGCGGCCTCGATACGTTGGCCCCCGCGCTCGCCGCTCGTGGCGTAGAGCTCTACTCGACAGGCGGAACGGAGAAATATTTGAAGAGCCTCGGTCTTTCGGTTATCGGCATCAGCGAATTCACCCATTCGCCAGAGATTTTCGGGGGAAGGCTAAAGACGTTGCATCCGATGGTGCATGGTGGTCTGCTGTTTCGGCGCGATGTGAATTCCCATATCGAGGAAGCGGAAGCGAACGGTATTCTACCGATCGATCTTCTCATTGTGAATCTCTATCCCTTCGAAGAAACCGTGGCTCGGCCAGGCGTAACTCCGGCAGAGATCATCGAACAAATCGATATTGGCGGCCCCGCCATGCTGCGAAGTGCCGCAAAAAATTTCGAGGCGGTGACGGTGCTGACTGCGCCAGAACAATATGAGCGACTGCTGCATATTATGAACGAATTGGACGGTGCAACCAATTTGGTTCTGCGGAAATCTTTTGCCAGGGAAGGATTTGAACGCGTTGCACATTATGATCGGGCTATTGCCGATTATTTTCAGCCCACGACTTCAAACGGCACGGCTCATCCCTCCAGGCGGCTCGAACTTTCGCTGCCACTTCTACAATCCCTCCGCTATGGCGAAAATCCGCATCAGAGTGCCGCGCTCTATGGCGAGGATTTTCCAAAAATTTGCACGCAGCTTTGGGGCAAAGAATTGTCCTACAATAATTTGCTCGACATTTCTTCCGCGCTTGGACTGATCGCTGAATTCCTGCCAGCAGATTCCTCACGACCCATCGCAGCGATCATTAAGCATACGAATCCGTGTGGAGTGGCGGAAGGAGCGAATGGGCTGAACGCGTTCGACCGAGCCTTTGCGACCGATCCCGAAAGTCCGTTCGGCGGCATCATCATTGTCAATTCCACGCTCGATGTACCGCTCGCGGAACGGCTCAATCAATTCTTTAGCGAAGTCATTCTGGCACCGAATTATGATGAAGGTGCCCTTGATCTTTTGAAAAAGAAAAAAGATCGCCGGCTGCTTACCTTCGCATCGGACGAACTTCTGGCAACCTTATCCACCATGCATGAGCTTCGCTCTGTTGTGGGTGGCGTACTATTGCAAACACCCGATAACGAATTCGTGACCAATTCCGGGCTAACTTCTGTTACGACTCATCCAGTTTCAGAAACGATGCGGGGCGGCCTGCTCTTCGCGATGAAGATCGCGAAACATCTGAAATCGAATGCGATTGCATTCTGCGGAGCGGAGAACGGCTTTGCGCGAACCTTGGGCTTAGGCGCGGGACAAACATCACGCGTCGAAGCGACTCGCATTGCGATCGACCATGCCAAGCGGCATGGGCTTTCGCTTGCTGGCTCCTTCGTAGCCAGCGATGCGTTTTATCCGTTTGCGGATAGTATGGTCGAGGCAGCAAATGCTGGGGCGGTTGCCGTCATTGAACCGGGCGGTTCCGTCCGCGATACCGAAGTAATTCAGGCCGCGGAGGAACGCGGCATCGCACTCGTTATGACCGGAATCAGACATTTTCATCACTAATGGTAGCCGTGACCTTCAGGTCACGGTGTATTTAAAAAATATTTTGCATTCACCGTGACCTGAAGGTCACGGCTACACCACATGTTAAGCCTTTTTAGCGCGGATATTGCGGTCGATCTTGGAACGGCCAACACGCTCATCTATATGAAGGGCAAGGGGATCGTCCTGAACGAGCCTTCTATTGTCGCCTTCGATTCGACAACGAAGAAAATTGTCGCCATCGGCCGCGAGGCACAGGCCATGGTTGGCCGTACCCATCGGGATATTCAAACGATCCGTCCCATGAAGGACGGCGTCATCGCCGATTTTGAAATTGCCGAAGGAATGCTTCGCGCGTTGATCAAGAAAGTGCATCCTTCGTGGCTTCCCTCACGTCGCATCGTCATCAGCGTGCCTTCGGGAATCACGGAAGTCGAGAAGCGTGCCGTGCGCGATTCGGCAGAGCACGCCGGCGCAAAAGAGGTGCATCTTATTGCCGAGCCAATGGCGGCGGCTATCGGCATTGGTCTCGATGTCGAAGCGCCGGTCGGTAACATTATCATCGACATTGGCGGCGGCACAACGGAAATCGCCGTCATCGCGCTTTCGGGGATCGTGAATCAGGAATCGATCCGCATTGCAGGCGATGAACTGACAATGGCGGTAATGCAATTCTTCAAACGCAATTATAATATTCTGATTGGCGAGCGAACAGCCGAGCTGATCAAATGCCAGGTCGGAAGCGCGATGCCGCTCGAAGAAGAATTAATGGTGGAAGTAAAAGGACGCGATCTGGTTGCCGGAATTCCGAAGACGATCGAGGTAAGTTCAACGGAAGTGCGCGAAGCGTTGGCCGACCCGGTTAATCAAATTGTGGAAGCAGTGAAGGTGAGCCTCGAACGAACGCCTCCAGAGCTTTCCGCGGATATTCTCGATCGAGGCATGATGCTCTCCGGCGGCGGCGCATTGCTAAAAGGGCTGGACGAGCGGCTACGTCTCGAAACAAATTTGCCCGTCCATGTCGCGGACGATCCCTTGACCGCGGTCGTGCGGGGCACGGGGAAAGTCCTCGAAAATATGTCGCAATTTATGAAGGTCCTTATTAAAAGTCGAAGATATTGAGGCCTTTTTTCGCCTTTTCTTCCTTTCCGTCATTGCGAGGAAGAATTGCGAAGCGAAGCGGAGCAATTCTGACGAAGCAATCCCCGCTCTACCCCCGAAAAGATTGCTTCGTCGAAGGAACCTTCCTTCGGCCGGTTCTTTCTCCTCGCAATGACACTAATACTATAGCATGCGTCGCTTTCTCGATTTCCTTATCGCATTCAAAGAGTACGTCGCACTGACGGTTTTCGTCGCGGCGTCGCTGACGATGATCGCAGTCTCGCGAACCACGGATGTGATGCCGCTGCGCGCCTTTGCGACGGGTCTGGTCGGCGCCATACAATCGACCTATGCCTGGATCCCCAATCCGATCTCGCTCAGCCGGGAGAATCGGGAGCTCGAAGCGAAATCGATCGAGCTTGCGGCGGAAGTCGGGCGGCTTCGGCGCGCGGAAGTCGAAAACCGCGAACTGCGGCGATTGCTTGGCATTGCTCCACGGCCGGATTGGACCCTCGTCACCGCAGAAGTAGTTGGCAAAACCACGACGTTCCAGCGCAACATGCTAACCATTAATCTTGGCGCGAGCGACAGCATGTTTCCTGGCATGGCCGTTATCACCGACGCCGGTCTGGTGGGCCGAATTTATGCCACGAGCGAACATTTCTCTCTCGTCCAAATGCTTTTTAATACGGATCTTCGCATCGCCGCCAAAATAGCGCGGACCCGAGTCGAGGGCATTATCACGTGGGAGGGCGGCCCGTCTCTGATGATGCGCGATGTTCCGAAGGCGCTCGATGTGCAGCGTGGCGATCTTGTCGTCTCCAGCGAATATTCGTCCTTTTTTCCGGCGGATGTAGCGATCGGAACGGTCGATAGTATCGCACCCTCCCCTAATTCGCTAACGCGACATGTGATGGTACGGCCATCGGTCGATTTTTTTCGCGTCGAGCATGTGTATGTAATTCGAAAGGATATAACCAAAGAACGTGAACATCTCTTACTCGAAGAGAAGGGACAGACAGAAGAAAAAGCACAGACGGATCAGAAAGGGGCACGAAAGTAACGCCGGATGCAATATCTTATTTACTCAGGACTCGGAGTCCTCCTTATAATCATCCAGGTACTGGTAGGCCGCTTTCTTTCGATTGCCGGCGTCTCACCCGATTTTCTGCTGATCTTTCTCGTATGGGTAACGATGCGTGAAGGTCAGCTTGTCGGAGAAATCGGTGGCTTTACGCTCGGGCTTGTACTCGATATCGTTTCGAGCAGCATCTTAGGCGCCCAGGCCCTTTCGAAAACGGCGGCGTGCTTTTCGATCGGCTATTTTTTCAATCGCGAGCGTGTCGAGCAAAACATTCGCAACTGGCCATTTCTGCTGCTGACATTACTTGCCTCGGTTATTAATAATTTTCTTTACTATTTTCTTATCACGCGGGGATCGGCAATTACTTTTGGTGACTTCGCATTTCGTTATGGCGCGGTCGGGGCGCTTTACACAGTATTCATTGCTATCTTCCCGCTGCTGTATTGGTCTCGAAAACGAACGTATTAATCACGCTCCCTCTTTTTCACCCTCTAAATGACCCGCCGCAGCCGCATTGACCCTACCCTCCATCGTTATGCTTTGGAACAACGGGCGCCGACGGCCAGCGAAGAGAAACTTTAGCAATTTCTATGACTTCCATGGGCAAAATCGTTTTACTTCGTCACGGCGAATCGCAATGGAATCTCGAAAACCGGTTTACCGGATGGGTCGATATTCCGCTTACCGATAAAGGCCGCGCGGAAGCGCGACATGCGGGGGAATTACTTCGACATGTACCATTCGATCGCGCTTTCACATCCGTACTCATTCGCGCGATCGAATCGCTCGAAATCGCGCTTGCTGCCGCGGGGCAATTAGCCGTGCCCGTCGAAAAAGACGCCGCGCTGAATGAACGGATGTATGGCGATCTGCAAGGCTTGAATAAGGAAGAGACGGCGAAAAAATTTGGCGCGGAGCAAGTACATATTTGGCGGCGCAGCTACGACGTATGCCCGCCGAATGGCGAAAGCCTGAAGGACACGGCGGCGCGAACACTCCCCTATTTTCACTCGAAGATTCTTCCGCTTGGAAGCGCCGGAAAAAACATTCTGGTGTGCGCTCATGGTAATTCCCTACGGGCCATCGTTATGGAACTGGATCAACTCACCAAAGAAGAAGTCCTCGAACTCAATATCGCGACCGGAGTGCCGATTGTGTACGAGATCGGTGCGGCAGGCGAAGTATGGAATAAAAAAATTATCTCCGGATAAGAGGAATATCTCTTCGGAAACTTTATCCGGCTTTATGGCGTACTTCGCAATCCACGATTACTTGGGTCGCGTGACTCGGTACTCGTATTTCTCCGGCGCCGTAGCCAAGTGGTAAGGCAGAGCTCTGCAAAAGCTCCATTCCCCGGTTCAAGTCCGGGCGGCGCCTCTAATGACAATGAGATTGAGGAATTAAGAATTAGTATCTCGCTGCACCACAATCCCACCCCGATTCCCAATTTCCACGCTCCCAAATTTTTCCGCAAAGATTTCTGGCAATGGCCGATCTCCGGGAATGCTTAGCCAGAGCCGGAGCAGATGGCGTTTTCGGGACATCTCCGGCCAGTCCTCGAACCCTGTTCGGTCGTGCAACAAGGTATGGTTATAGACGAATTGCATATCCCCTTGTTCGAGTGTCATGGAAAAATTTAGTTCCATGCTATTGGCAAGTTCATCGAATAAATTCAGGGCCTCTATATGTTCGGCAGTAAGTCGCGGCGCTTCGGCAAACCGCTGCGCCGATTCAATATATTGGCGTTGATAAATGGCCGATAGATAACCTTGATAATAATTAAAGACTGGGATTAGATAATAGGGCTGCATTCCTTCCGGTATCTCCCCTCTCCGATCGGTCGCGATCGGGCCTAATAACAACGGAAGCAAATCGGGCCGGCGTTTGCGCATTTCATTGAAGATCGTGTTGGAGCTAACCAATAGTGATAGTCCGCCTTTTTTGGCAGTACTTAAACATAGTAGTCCCACGACATCGGTCGAATCGGTGTGGAAAGTCTGGCGTTCTTTGGTCTGATAAATGCGGACGTTGGGGTCCGTGCTGGTCATCCCCATATCGCGTACATGGCCAAGCAAATGCCCTTGCGCATTTTGGGGGCGTGCAAGACCAAGATGCGATCCCAGTCCACAAAAAATGATGGCCGCTTCTCGCTCGGTATAGTTGGCGGTTGGTAATCCTCGCAGCAGCACAAAACCACGACCGTGTATTAATTCTTCTCGAAGCTCCATTAACTTTCGAGCCAGCGTTGGCAGAAGAAAATCCTGGACAATGACAGTCTCGATATTTCCAGTTTTATGCGCAGCATCCCAATGCTCGGCCGCTGACTCTAATTCTGCGATCTCACTCGGAGCAAGAGTAACGATCCATTGCTCCTGGCGCGATACCCAACTCGGTCCATACCAGGTAAAAGCATTCTTCTGTTCCGGCGGTAACGTTATTTCCATGTTCCTGGAATAAACTAAGCGGACGCTGCCTCTGGTTCTATCACGGATTCCCCATTTGCGCAAAAAAAATCCCCGAAGCGCTGCTTCAGGGAGTTTATCTTTTAAACAACAATCAGATTCAAACAGCTACGCCGCCATTCGACTTAACCGTATAAAGCCCAGGCACGCCCGCGGCAACCTCGATCTTCTGTGCCGTAACCGTTTCTTTCGGTGCTGCTTCCGGTTTGGTGGCCCGGTAGGTTTGCGTTGATTCATCGATCGGGAAGAAATCGCCATAGTTCGTGAGCGTCGTCACAAATTCGACGAAATTCCCAACACCGGGAATCAAGCCGCTTTCCCGTTTCTCGGAGAGTTCGTCATAGAGCCGATTGGCCGCGAGCGGTTCCCAACGGTGCTCTTTAAATACGGCGGTCACCGCTTTGACAAAGGGATGTTCCGTACGACTCAAGCCGAGCGTATTGGAGGAAAGGACTCGCGTTCCGTCCCCATTTTTTTCGAGCGCCTCTTTTAGTTTCGCGCGTGGCGAGCGGTCCTTCAGATTCCAAGTTTTGCTGCCGCGGTCATATTCAATAAATTCCTGCTGAACATTCCGAAGGGTGATCGCAAAGGATTTATAGGGCATCTCAGTTTCAATAGGCTCCATTAAGCCTTCCTTGACCAAATATTCATATAATTCCGCAGATTTGACGGGCCGGCGCGAGTGCTCCGTAAAGTCTGCCATGGCAAGGATTGCTTCCTCCGAAATTTCTGGTTTGCGGACTGGACCTATTTGGCGCTTTTCGCGATGCAACGTTGTTCGCGGTTCGGCCGAACCAGTATTGACGGAAGTGGCAGATCGCTCCAGGCCAAGTTCCGTAACGCGGGGCAATGACATCCAGCGCGGATCGCCAGTCGAGCCATCTCCGACAAGGGTTTGGATTGCCTCGGCAATCCGCTCGGCACGGGATTCCAGGGCAGGCTTGCGCATGTCAATCACGCGCAGTTCTTCTTTAATGGCCCCTAATTCCGAGCGTAATCCTTCAATTACGTCTGTAAGGCCGTCTTTCGTTCTGATATTCATTTGGTAGATTCCTTCGTTTTGGAAAGAGTGGGTTTGTGGGTAGGTATGATAGTTTCGCCTTCTTTGCAGGTAGTTTATTTACGAAATGAAGACGATTTATGAAAATTTGTAGAATACATTAGTGCGATGCCTGGAAAAGGATCTCTAAATTTGGAAACGATACTTCTTTGCCAATGAGATAAGCATTGCCGATAAAATCTCGGAAGACGCCACGTATTTTGCAAAAAGTGACAGTTCGAATCACAGGCTTTTTAGCTACCGAAGGAGTCTATAGGTGCTATTAGTGGGGTAATGATTTTTCCGCCAGATCTACTGGGCAAGCCAGTAGGCATTGTTCATTTCCAGGAGTTTAAATTCTGATTTGTCTGACAACCAAATATCTCTATTTGTTCCCTCGTTTGCATTTTTTTATTTTTAATTTGGCTTATTCCTAATGCCTGGCCACCCCACCATCGACATTGATCGTCTGTCCTGTGATGATGCTGGATGCTTCCGAAGCCAGAAAGGAAACAATGCGTGCAATATCTTCCGGAGTTTCGGGTCGCTCGATTGCACGAGGGGGCAACAGATGCGATAGAATATTTCCTTGCGTCAAACGAGTACCGGGCGGACGCTGTGTGGCCGTAAGTCCCAGGGTAATGGCATTTACCGTGATTCCATATTTCCCAACTTCCGCCGCCAATCCGCGCGTAAATCCCACCACTCCCATTTTACTGGTGATATAATGGACAAGATAGGGAGTTCCCAGCCAAATAGTATCGCTCGAAAGATTAATGATTCTTCCGAATCCTTGCTGCTTCATTATTGGAAGAACGGCCTTGGTGGCAAGAAATAAACCGGTAAGATTTACATCGATCACGCGTTTCCATGCATCGAGGGTGAGCAGTTCGAATGGCTCTTCTTCATAAACCCCGGCATTATTAATAAGGATGTCGATACGGCCAAATTTTTCCTTCACGGCTCGCGCCATTTCTTTCGTCGCCGATTCATTGGTGACATCGACGGTGAGCATCAGCGGTTCCGGCGCGTCGGGATGCGCCATGACCCGGTCTCGGGTTTCCCTTGCTTCGACAATATCCGCGAGCACGACGCGAGCCCCTTCGCGCGCGAACTCCGCCGCGAAGGCCTGCCCGTTCCCGATGGCCGCGCCGGTTACAATGACCACGCGATCGTTATGTAAAGTACCCAAAATAATTTTAGAATGAAAAGTGAAGAGTAGTCCTGATAAAGGAGGAATTGGTTTGTTCGGTTCTGTTTTTCTTTGGTACTAAAGGAATTGGTTGGAGCTTCATGCTACTTTTAAAAGCTTTACAGACTAAAGCTTAAAATGGGAAAGATCTGAATTTATGTTTATTGGAAGATTGTTCACTGATGCGCGCTTTTTGCATCTCTTAATATTCAATACAGTTATGAAGAACCTGAAATACCTTGTCCCTGCATTCCTGCTTGCCGTGATCACCATTGTGGGATGCAAAAGTAGTACAAGCCCGTCTAATAGCGGCTCTAATGGCCCGGCCATCAATTCGTTCACCGCAAAGCCTCCATCGATCACTGCCGGCGACCCCACCGTACTGAAATGGAACCTGGACGGGACCCAAACGAGCGTAAGCCTTGATAACGGGCTTGGCGATCAAACAAACAATGCCGCCGATTCGCTCGTCGTCCATCCATCAGTCACGACAACCTATACGCTCTCGGCCAAGAATGCCAATGGCACCAGCACCGCAACGGTCACGGTCAACGTGAGTGCTTCGAGTTCGCCCAGCACGTTGGTGTTGTTTTTTACACTATCCACGGATTTCAGCGAATACCTTGCTCCGCTCCAGGCCTCGGGAGTTCCCTACGATGTGTTATCCGGCGTGGATGGCCGGCAATTTACCTTCGCACAGATCGCGCATTATTCGCGCGTCGTAGTGATCCAGGGAGCCTTTTTACTGAATTCGCAGAATCTGTCCACTTTAACGCAATACCTTGATCAGGGAAACAAGAAGCTCGCTATTATTTCCGATGAATATGATAATATCGGCGGCAGCACGCTTGGAGACGCGAACCACGCAAACATCGGTGGAAGTATTACCCTTATAACCAGACTCAACCCTCAGTTCCGTGGTCAGGACAATACGGCCTTCAGTGGGCTATTGTTTACCGGTATTAACGACCCTAAAAATAGCTATGTGGAAACCGCTACAATTAATCCAGGCAGTCCCTCGAAAGCGGCGATCATATCGACCGATACATCGACCGGAAGCGATGTTCTCACCGCGATTCAAGCTACATTTTCGAACAGTTCTACCTTCCTATACAGCGGTATGACGATCAACCATATCGATAGCAGTCATCAGAATGCGTATGTGAAAGGTTTTATGAGCTTTTAAACTTCATCATCCTCAGAATCCGAGCAGCACGCGCCCGTTCCCGGATCACATGATTAAAAATCACTATGCTGAATATAAGATAGAACGGTGGGCACCTATTTTCAAGAAGAATCCTTCCTACTGCCCGCTCGTAATTTGAAATTCGTAATTTGTAATTTATTATGGAGATCGCGCTTGCTTCGAATAATATTGTAAAGACGTATGGCTCCGGCACGAAAGCGGTCCATGCGCTTCGTGGTGTGAGCCTTTCGGTCGCGCCGGGAGAGATTTTCGGTCTGCTCGGAAAAAATGGCGCGGGTAAGACAACCTTTATCAAATGCGTGCTCGGCATTGTCTTTTTAAATTCCGGGGAAGGGAGCGTGCTGGGCAATCCGTTCGGATCGATCCATGCGAAAGAACGGCTCGGATACTTGCCGGAGAACCACCGTTACCCCCTCTACTTAACCGGCGAACAGGTGCTCGCCTATTTTGGGAAGCTTTCGGGAATTGGCCAGCCATTGCTGAATCGGCGCATCGAGGAAACGCTGAAGATTGTCGGCATGACGGAATGGCGCAAAACGAAAGTGCGCAAATATTCGAAAGGAATGATGCAGCGTTTGGGACTGGCACAGGCGCTCATCAACGATCCACAGCTTATCATGCTCGATGAGCCGACTGACGGCGTCGATCCGGTGGGAAGAAAGGAAATCCGTGAAGTGCTGCTTCATCTCAAGAGTGAAGGCAAAACAATTTTTCTAAACTCGCATCTTCTGAGTGAAGTCGAGCGCATCTCCGACCGCGTGGCAATTATGGATCACGGGACGATTGTAAAAGAAGGCAGCGTCGAGGATTTGACGCGAACGGAGAATGTGTATGAGATTCGCATCAATAATATTACTCCCGATCTGATTGCCAACATGGGAAATTCGATTCTTCATGCCGATGGATCGGTCCTGGAAATCAAATCCCGCACGCCGGAGGACCTCAATCGCGCAATGGATATTATTCGCGCCGCCGGTGGCGTGATCGAAAGCATGACGCCGAAGAAATCCTCGCTCGAAGATGTTTTCGTGGATTTAATCAAAACCAGTGACATAACCCATGACTAATTTTTTCACTGTCAGTGCGAAGAGGAAATTGCGAAGCGAAGCGAGCAATTTTCGACGAAGCAATACCGGGCGGGGCGAACAGCGAGGTGATTCGATAATGGATTGCTTCGTCGAATCGAACTCTCTCCGGTCGTTCGATTCTCCTCGCAATGACAGGTTGCAGAATGTTTGTACCATAAAAATATGAAATTTCTTGCCATCATCGAAGCCACGATCCGCGAAGGCATTGCGCGGAAGACGATCCTCGGAATGTTTATTGTTTCGACGGTCGCCATCGTTGTGGCGGTCCTGCTTTTTCAAATGGCTGTGGTGCAACACGGCTTGCTCTCCCCTGTTTCTTCGCATGCGCATGTGCAAATGGACCGGAACGGCGTGACGAATAGCGCCGGCGGTATGTCACTCGCCGGCATGACGGTTCTCGATATGGTATGGATGGGAATTTCGTCAACACTACTCGTCATCTGCGTCTTCCTCGGCATATTCGTGACGGCCGGGTTTATTACATCCATCATGGAAAAAGGCTCGATCGATCTTCTGCTTTCGAAACCAGTTTCGCGATGGGTTTACATCGCAGGGCGGTACACCGGCGCAGTCCTCATTATTTTTGCCGAGGTTGCATACCTCATCGTTGGGCTGTGGCTGGTGGCTGGATTTTCATTGGGATCGTGGAATGCGGCATTCCTCCTCAGCATTCCCATCATTACGCTTGCATTCGCCGGAGTCTATAGCCTGGTAACACTTTTTGGTGTGCTGACCCGAAGCAGTTGGTTTGCTATTATTATTGGGCTTGCGCTGTATATTATCGGTAGCATCGTTATTCCGCTCGGACAGTTCCTCGACCGGCTGCTCAATGGCGAGCCGAGTGGTGGGGCGCTTACTTCCGTCAGCACCGGCTTGCGTTACCTCCTGCCCTCGCAGGAAATGACCCACGCGATCGCGAGCGTTATTCTCCGGCAACCGGTGAGCATTGCGCCGCTATTCATCACTCTTGGTTTATGCGCGGGCTATGTAGCGTTAAGCTGCGTTGCTTTTTCGAGAAAGGAATTTTAGCGGATTTCGGCATCCAACGCGTATGTTCTCCATTTTTCAAATAACGGGGCGAAACTCTTTCGTTCTCTTAACGTTTGCTCACTATGCGTCACGAAAAGCTGCTGGAAAAAGGCCGGGTGCATTGCCGACGATGCTCGTGACTCTCTTCAATATTACTCGCGGAAGCTTATCGACGATTTCTACGATTTCTGAACTACCACGCATGATCGATCATGCATCGCACGATCGGTCAAAGCAGTAATTTTAGGCTGAAATTCATTTTTAGCCATTCATCAGGTCACCGTCACCCCGTGAGGTATCGTAACTCGCTGGCGTGAGGTGTACTTCGGAAATGGAGGATCGTTCGATGCCGGTTAATTTTAATCGTTTGAGGCACAAAATGCCGCTCGCGGTGATGCCGCTCCTGGAGCATTCACTATGGAAGCGGTCGTGGTGGTTCGCGCCCGTCCGATTTTTCCAGTCTAGTTTAGTTTCGTTCCTTATGGCGTTCCTCACGCCAGCGTTGTGCGCGCAACCATCGCCGCGGGCTACCAGCAGCTACGAGGTGCTTTCCGTTAAGGCGGATGAAGTCCTTTTGCAGATTCACCCAACATACGAATCGCAGCAAGTACTCGATACTTCCGGCCATGCTTATACGGAGATGACGTTTCCGGGAGGGATTGTTACGGATTCTGCCGGCTCACCGGAAATCATGCGGCTGCGTTTAGAATTCCTTACTCCGAATCGAGAGCCAGCAACGGTCGAGATCGTAAGTCAATCGCTCGAAGTACTTCCGAATATTGCGTTGGCTCCCGTCCCAACACGTATTCGAAAGAGTGGAGACCTTCTTACAAAATTCATAGTGAACGACCGGTACTATGCTGCAACCTCTGGCGAACTCTTCCATGCGGATCCCGTTTACGTTTTTCGCACGGCCTATTCGGAGCAAATTACTCTTTCCCCCATTAGTTACGATGCTGGTTCCGGCACTGTCACACGGGTGAAGTCACTTATACTTCGGATTAAATTCCCAAAGGCGTCACCCTTACCTTCTGCCGCTACGATCTCTTCGGAGGAGGCCAGCCTCTTCCGGACACTGTTTATCAATGGCGAAATAACCGGTCTATACTGCCGCGCCTGGCAGCAGAATTCGAGCGTTTCCAAAGCGTCGGCTGGAGCGGTAGCCCTGGGATCCTCCGACGGAGGCCAATGGGTGCTTCTAACGACCGGTGCCGAAGGCATTTATCATATCACAGCCCAGGATTTGGCAGCAGCTGGCGTTACTGGCACGATCGATCCGAGCAGCATCGAATTGTTCGGCCAGGGCGGTGAAATGCTAAATGAAGCCATCACCGATTCGAGCGGTGACTGGGTCCAGCGTCCGATCGATGTTCACGCCCACGATGCAGGCTTTAGCGATTTGTATTTTTATGCGCCTGGCACGAGCGTGTGGAGATATAGCTCTTCCATTGCCGGCGTGGATGGATTATTCCATAATCTCAACCCTTATACTTCTTCCGGACATTTCTTATTAAAGATCGGCGGAGCGCCGATTGAAACTCCATTGCGGGTTACTGCTGCTTCGGATTCGCTGCTTCAGGCGGCCATTCCAAGCAACCAGGTGCTCGCTGCCACCATACACGAAGATGACCATACATTGGAGTTTGGCAACTTTGGCCGCGAGATGCTCGACCATGATATTCCCCGCGATGGCGCGCCGTCGTTTAACCTGACGCTGGATGCCCCCGGCTATATAGCCGCCGATTCCGCGTTACTCCGAGTTGCCTATGATTCCAAAATTCCCTATGGCGAGTCCGGCTTTGTTACGGTGAATGTGAATGGCGGAAAAGTTGGAACGATTGTTGGCCGTACCCTGGATAGCCAACCGGCTGTCTTTGACATTAACCGCAATTGGGACCATCCTTTATTTCTCGGCACCTCGACCCAATCGCCACTCAATCTCAGCCTGACGTTTACCAGTTCGAGTATTACAGCCACCGCGACGCTCGATTTTGTCGAATTAGTCTATCATCGTAGTACGGACATCGGTTCGCAGTCCATTCCGTTCATGCTGGTCGATACGGGGACGGCATTCCAATATAAATTTACGAATGCGAGTGGCGGCGAAATTTGGGACGTGACCAATTCTCTTGCACCGCGTATCATGGCAACCGCCGATGGAAACTCCATTGGCGTAAGTCTTCAAGGAGAGAAACGGGCAATGCGCCGCTTCTTTGCATTCTCTGGGCAATCGAGCCTTTCCCCAACCTTTACCCTTGTGACAGCGCCGACCCTACGCAATACGATCTGCCAAACGGGCGCAACAGAGATTATTGTTGCGCCGGAAGCCTTCCGCGATCAAGCGAACGAGCTTGCGCAACTCCGCGAAGAAGGCGGCCAGGCTACCGAGGCCATGTCCGCAGCAGTCGTGACGATCGAAGATATTTACCGGGAATTTGGCTATGGAAATAACGATATCGTCGCACTTCGCGATTTCATGGCCTACATGTTCCATCATGCGAACACCCGGCCCGTCTATCTTACACTTATGGGCGGAGGCCATTGCGATTATCAGAATCGCCAGACCAGCGGACCGGATTGGTTGCCACCCTATGAAATCCAGTCCATGGACGCCCCCGGCGGTTTCCGCGCCTACCTTGGAACCGAACCATACCCCGACGATGGTCTATTCGTCGAACTTACTCCTGGCGAACAGTACGGTTCGGGGACGCCGGGAAATATTTATGACTTGGCAGTAGGCCGTATCTCCGCACGGAACGCTGACGAGGCTGAAGCCTACGTACAAAAAGTCCGGCATTACGAACACGGTTCGGATACCGGCGTATGGCGAACCCTCGGGACTTTTCTTGCCGACGATCACTGGAATACCGACAATCCTCCAACGAATGTCGATCCTCTGCAACATGTCTTCGACACCGAACGCGAAATTGGCCATTTACAAGATCGAGTGCTTGTCCATAAGATATATGAGGCCAGCTATCCGATTGTCATTTCCAAGAGCGGCCAACACACAAGGCCCCAAGTTAACCAGGCAATTATCGATGCCTTCAATAGTGGCACCTTACTGTTTTCATTTGTCGGTCATGGAAATCCGGAAGTCTGGACGCATGAAGGTCTTTTGAACGTCCCCTCCTCCATCAATGAAATGAATAACTTTGACCGCCTCGCCTATGTCACAACGGCAACCTGCGATTTCAGCGTATACGATGACTTCGTGAGATTCTCCGGCGGCGAGCAGTTCCTGATTCAGCCGGGTGGCGGCGCAATCGGGCTGCTGGGAACTTCGCGGTCCGTCGGAGGAGGCGAACCGCTGGTCCAATATTTTTACCAGACTTTATTCCAGCACGATTCCGATAAGGGAACTTCGACGGTCGGGCAGGCACTCCTCGCTGGCAAACGTAATGGCGCCGACTACGAATATTTTTACCTCCTCGGCGATCCAGCGCAACGGTTGTTACTGCCAAAGTTGTACGTCAACTTCGATTCGATCAATGGCAGCGCACTATCGAGCGATCCTACTTCTCTTTCGGCGCTTTCTCAAGTTCGCATTGCCGGAAGCATCCGCAGTGGCAGCGATCCGAGCGCCGGGACGGATGCCACGTTCAATGGGACTGTTACGGTAACCCTCTATGACACTCCGACGATCGAAACGGCAACTTCAACCTTTCCCGGTACCGGCGTTGCACCCATTGTCGATACGTATTCTATCGAAGGCCCCATCCTCTACCGTGGAACAGCGACGGTGAAGAATGGCCGCTTTACTATTAATTTTATTATTCCGCGTGACGTAAAGCTCGATTCCGGCGCTGCAAAGCTCTCCGGTTATGCCTTTTCCACTTTGGATGCACGAACGGCACTCGGAGATAATAAAAGTATTCAACTTACCGGCTCCGACTCCACCTTGGCTATAACCGATTCAACCGGACCCGCCTTAAAAGTATGGCTCGGAAGCAGGGCGTTTCGAAGCGGGGAGGATGTATCGCGCCATTCGACCGCAATCGTCGATGTTACGGACCTTCACGGACTCAATACTTCGACAGCAAGTATCGGACATAGTTTCATCGCCTGGGTTGATGACGCACAGGATTCTGCTATCGATTTGGCAAGTACCTATGTCTCCAAAGAAAACGACTTTAGCTCGGGTACCAGCATTCACGGCATCGAACTTCCTGCCGGACATCATACGCTGCATGTGCGGGCCTTCGATACGTTCGACAATCCCACGTTCGCAAGCGTCGATTTCGTCGCGAAGAACAATGCACCGTATCAGCTCTACGATGTGACGAACGTGCCAAACCCGATCTTCGACCATACGATCTTCAGCCTTGTGCAACCGGGCACCGCGGGGAGTTTAGTGAATGTAACACTCTCCTTGTATCGAACCGATGGCGGTTTTGTCCGAGCGCTGACGGCTTCCTCAAGGCAATCCGCCATCGAGATTCCATGGGATGGCCGCGACGCAAGTGGAACAACGGTCGCCAACGGGGTCTACGTTTTTACCGTTAATGTTCAGGACGTGGACGATGGAACATCCTCCGTGGCGATGGGCAAATGCGTTGTTACGCACTAATCAGGAATATCAAGATTTAAAAAAGAACTATACGAATGAAACTCGAGAAGAATATGAAGAAGATTTTGATGGTTGCACTAGCATTTGCTTTTGGAATCCCGAGCGGCGCCAGCGCGCAACAGACCTCTTCTGCCATCGTTTCGACGGCGGTGCCTTTTATGCTGATCGCTCCCGATGCACGGGCCAGCGGAATGGGCGATGAGGGAACGGGAGATCCGGAAGGGATCGACGCTATTTATTACAATCCGGCCGGCCTGGCATTTCAAACCGGACGCGATGTGGCGCTTACCCATTCGCAATGGCTGCCGCAATTCAATCAAAACGATCTCTTTTTCGATAATTTGAATTTTAAGTGGAATGATGAGGACAAATTTGGAGGTACGCTTGGCGCCAATATCACCTTTTTGAACCTCGGCACCTTTATTTACACGACCGAGGCTTCTCCAGAACCGATCACCACCTTTCATTCTTTCGAATATGCGATTACTGCTGCCTATGCGACCAAGCTTTCGAATGACTGGGGCTTTGGTGGCAGCTTGCGCTTTATCGAATCTGTGCTCTCGACGCTGCACGTCGCAAATGAGCAATCGAATGGCGTTGGGGAATCGGTCTCCTTCGATCTGAGCGCCCTTTGGAAACCGGATTCCACTTACGTCGAAGGCATTGGCAATGCCCTGCAGGTTGGCTTTATCCTTGCTGATGTCGGGCCGAAGATCAAGTATGTCGATGCGTTGCAAGCGGATCCGTTGCCTACCGAATTGCGGGTTGGTGTTTCCTATAAGCTATACAGCGATGAATATAACCAGCTCACCGTCGCATCCGATATTGGCAAACTGCTGGTCCATCGTGCTGCCGGCAGCATTACGGCCGATCCGCTGCCGAAATCCCTCATTACAGCATGGGATGATAGCACCGGGCACTCCCTCATGTGGTCCAATGGCGTGGAATATTGGTATGACCAGCTCCTCGCGCTCCGGGCGGGTTATTATACCGAAGGCTCGCAGGTTGGCGGCAGAAATTATCTGACCTTCGGCGCCGGCTTACGCTACGATGCCTATCAATTCGATTTTAGTTATATTGATGCGCTGGTGTCCGATAGCCCGCTCGCGAACACGCTTCGGTTTACGCTCGGAATTAAATTCTGAAGTAGGAAGCAGGAATCGTGAAGTATGAGAGTAACACGAATGAGGCCGGGCATTTTGCTTGCCCCTTTCATACTTACATCCTGCTTTATATATGCGCTCCCCGTTTCAGCGCAATTCCTACACCCGAGGAATGCCTTAGTTGCGAGCCAGCCGGATAACTTCCTCCTTGCGAGTTATGCGCTGACGAGCGAAGTTCCAAGGCAGCGCGATACAATCCCAATGCTGCTCGCGTCCGCGAGTGAGCCGGTCGCGACCGGCCACAAGAGCGCTTTCCTCGCCGCGGCACTTTCTTTCGCGATTCCAGGCCTTGGAGAGTATTACGTTGGCGATCACATCTGGCGCGGAATGATTTTTACCGGACTGGAAGCGGGGCTTTGGGTGGGGATGATCCATTTCCAGCAACAATACACGCATGATCAGAACGCGTTCTATTCGTTCAGTGGCGACCATTTCAGTCGTGGCCGATATGCGGGGCACCTCGATTCCTTGCTACTTTCGGATACACAATGGGTTCGGACCCTCTACCCTTCCGATCACGCCGATTCCAATAATATTGGTTCAATCAATCGTGCCGAGGTAGCCTTAGATAGCTTAAAACAAATATTTCCAAATCTCCCGGATTCCGATTACACCCATCGACTAATCGACCCAAACGCCGATTTTCAACAATATAATGAGATGATTTCCAAGTATTGGCAATACGTTTCCGGATGGGACCAACTAACGAATTGGAATACCGCTGCTTCCATGCGAGCAAGCGCACAACATCAGGCCGATATTGCTAATGATTTCCTGTTCGGAATCATCCTGAATCACGCGCTATCGGCCATCGATGCAGCACTGCTCGCACGCGACCATAATTCCCCCATCGAGCTCCATGGCGAATTAATGGCGCACCCTTACCGCGATGGCACAATGGGATTTATTCCGACCGCGAATATCGCGTTTCGATTCTGACTTTCGGTTTATTCGTTGGAAATTCATTTGAAGGAAAATTTCCGCTTTTTCTAGCCAAGTTTCTGTCTTCTCTGGAAGCTATCACCAGTCCAACCAATGAAAATACAAATAGAAATACCAGCGTCCAGAATACCAGCTTCATCAACGCAAATGGAAAATGTGGACTAAAGCGGTCTTCAATCACGAGCAATGGGTCTTTGGCCCCCAACATAATCGTCCGAATGCCCCTTGCATAGCGCAGTGGGAGGCCATCGAAAAGGGATGCGGCAATTGGTGTAAGCCACCCATAGCGATGGTCATACCGCCAGGCAAAATCATTGTTGGCATGGAGCATAGCGCCCGGCGCAAGAAATTTTAATTCCGCGATAATATCGGAATCCGGCCGCTCCTGTATGGAATACGTCACGAGATGAACCGCGGATGGCTGCGTTAGCAATGCTAGCCGAAGTCTGGGAATGTCAACCGGCGTGCTATCGCTTCCCAATATAAAATAGCAGTGGTAATAAGGATCCACTGCTTTCCAGGAGTGCGAAACACCATCGTAAATTCCGAGCAGGTTATGCCCATCGCCACCAAGCTGGCTCGATCCATTTAGGTCCCATAGCCGGGCAGGAATATTCTCTTTTGCAAGAATAGCGGCCACGGCAATATCGACATTGTAACAATGGATCCGATGCCCGGCTTCGAGAAGCCGGAGTGAGGTATCCGGTTGATCGAGTGTCGGAAGCGCATCTTCCGGAAGAAGCGGGTGTGTGGAATCGAAGGCACGAAGGGTGGAAATGGCTTCTGAAAAGCTGCGAGCTTGTGACAACGGTGCGTGCGTCAGGAAACGGAGCGAATCGCCGGCGATCAATTGCGCGGAAGAGTCAATTTTCTTATAGGAACCAGCAATAAGGCGAAGCCGATGTTGCGATGCACACAGGGCAACCAATAGAATGGTGACTGTTAAAAGGACCGCGGCAAATCGTTTTTTCCAAGGGGCCGAGCGCATGTAGAAAGAACATTCTAATTGGCAAAACCTCACAAAACTCCTGGGTCAGTTCGAGGAGTTATGGTCTGACAGCATTCCTCTCAAAGCAGTTCCCTCTATTATCCAACGTGCAAATACGATTCGGCATCCCGGTATAGTCGAAGGAATTCCTCCCTGGTAGCGCGGTTCGCGGATGTTCGTAGTGCAGGGTCGGCCGCAATCACGGCATCCGCATCGTGCAAGGTTTGTTCAACAAGAGCGGTATCCAGCGTTAAATCGGCGAGCCGCAGTCGTACCTTCCCCGATTGCTTTAATCCCATCACCTCGCCCGCCCCGCGAATTCGCATATCGGCCTTGGCAATCTCGAACCCATCCGATGTAGCGACGAGTGTCCGCAGCCGTTCGAGCGCCAGGGAAGATTGTTCGATCTCGTCGCTCGTTTGCATGGATTCGCTGGGCGCCAATTTTTCGCTGGCCACGAGAACGCAAGCCGAGTCCCTGCTTCCTCGTCCCACCCGGCCGCGAAGTTGATGTAATTGCGCGAGGCCGAACCGTTCGGCATGCTCGATAATCATAACGGTGGCGTTTGGTACATCGACGCCCACTTCGATCACCGTGGTAGCAATCAGTATGTCGTATTGCTTTTCCCGAAACCGCCTCATGGCTTCTTGCTTTTCATTGGACGACATCTTTCCGTGCACGAGTCCGACACGAAATTGCTTGAACGCATGGGCTTTCAAATCTTCGAATGCCTTCTCCGCTGCCTCGGAATCGACCTTCATCGATTTTTCGCGAAGCGGGTAAACGATAAAGACCTGCTCTCCACGCTGCTCGATCCGACGAATAGCCGCCTTGTGGAGCATTGGACGGTCGTGCTCGAAAAAAAGCATTGTTTGGATCGGCTTGCGGCCTGGCGGCAGTTCTCGGATTGTGCTCACTTCCATATCGCCATAGAGCGTGAGCGCAAGCGTTCGCGGAATTGGGGTCGCGGTCATTAACAATACATCGGGTGTAACAGCAGCGGGTGAATGGATTTGAATGCGGAACATGTCATGCTCGAAGTCCTCCGCCCGTGCGGTATCCGTGCTCTTTTCAATCAATGCCTTTCTCTGAGCGACGCCAAAACGGTGTTGTTCGTCGGTTACTACAAATCCGAGGCGTTGAAATCGGACGGATTTCTGAATTAATGCGTGTGTGCCGATGGCAATATGCGTTTCGCCGGTGGCAATGGCATCCAAAATTTGTTTTCGTTCGCGTTTGCCCTGCCCGCCAATCAGCAGTGCCGTTCGAATGCTGGTGGACTCGAGAATCCTTGTGAGCGTATCGTAATGCTGCGCCGCGAGGACTTCCGTCGGCGCCATGAACGCACATTGGTAGCCGTTCTCGATCGCCACAAGCATGGCCAGTAGTGCAACGATCGTTTTGCCACTGCCGACATCCCCTTGCAGCAAACGGTTCATGGGGTACGTCCGACCACCCCGTTTCGACATATCCTGGAGTATCTCGCGCAACGACTGTTCTTGGCCGCCAGTAAGTTTATACGGCAGCGAGGCGAGCACTTGCGCCGCCAGACCGGACCGTTCCAATGTGCTTTCGGAAGAATTTCCGAGAGCATCGAGCAGACCACCAACATCGTACTTTACGACTCCCGTCACGCTCGATCGCATCCGCTGCCGCTCCATCGAAAGGCGAAGCTGCATGAAAAACAGTTCTTCGTATTTAAGGCGGTAGCGCGCAAGCTCTACCCGTTCGGGAGTTGTGGGCCAATGGACTTCGCGAACCGCCTGGATTCGAGACATCATATGGTATCGTTCGATTACATCCTCTGGAAGTATCTCATCGAATAAACCGCTTCTTTCGCATTTGTCGACCGCAGCGCGAATCAGATCGCGAAAGGGCTTATCGCTAAAGCCTGCTTTCCGTAATGTCGGCAATAAATAATATAAAGGCAGGACTTGCCCTTGAACAAACTCCTCGGAATTAGTAAGGTGTTCAATAAAAGGGGGCTGCACAATTTGAATGATATTGCGGAATTCGCCCACATACCCAGCAGCAAGATATTCCTCTCCTAATCGAAACTGTTTCGACCGCCATTCGGGATAATCGAAATAAACAAGCTGCAATAACCCGCCGGATTCGTCCTGAAGAGAAATTGCCGCGCGGCCTCGACCTCGGCTTGGAATATAACGGGTTCCAATAACTTTGCCGCGCACACTCACAGGCTGACGCAGATGCTGTCGAAGATCGTTCAGCGGGACGAGTTCTCTCGCGTCGAGGTAGCGACCCGGAAAATGCAACGCAACGTCTTCGAGCGTTTTATACCCCGCTTTTGCAAGCGCCTCCAATTTTTTTGGCGTCATGCCTTTGAGATGGCCAAGTAGCGGTGGACTGGATATTAGGCCAGCCACCGCCGGAGGATTTATTCCTCGTTGCTTTGGATGAACTATCTCAGGCATGATCTTAAAGCTAACAGCTATTCCTATCAATTCGGTCAACTCTCATAGGCAAGAGCAGATAATTTTCTGGGCAAGCGCTCGCGGAGCTTCATCGACTCACATTTCGTTAGGCCTATTTCACAATTCTCACCACCATGCCAGTGCAGCTCCGCGACGCCATTCTCAATCTTCTCCGCGACCATCCCGGCGAACTCTTCAAAACGAACGAGATCTCGAAGATGCTCGCCATAAAGTCATCGAGCGCGGAATATCAAACGCTTCGGCGGACGCTGGACCTTCTGGAACGCGAAGGGACCATCCTCCGTGAAACGCGCCGCCGCTATGGCTTGCCACGTATCGAGCGGACCGAAATAGAAGGAGAACTTCGCATCCAGGCGACGGGAAATGGGATTGTTACCCCCTCGGCTGATTTCGATATTGGCGACAGCGTCCTCATTCGCGCGCGAAATTTGAGTACTGCTATGGATCGAGATTTCGTTCGTGTCCATCTTTTTGCCGCCAAAAAAGGCGAGCGTCCTCAAGGCGAAATCACCGAGGTACTTCGAAAAGCCACGCAACGGGTAGTCGGCACGATTGAGCGAACGCGGCAAGGATTTTTCGTCCGTCCCGAGGGTGGAACTATGAAACGAGATGTCTTTGTAGCCCGCAAGGACCTTCACGGCGCGAGAGAGGGCGACCGCGTCACTATCGAGCTGTACGAATGGACGGATGACTATCTCCAGCCGGAAGGGTTTGTCCTCCATACCCTCACAGCGAAGGCGAAAGAGGGCTTCACGAACGAAGCGATTATTTCCGAATTCAATCTTCCCGAAGGATTTCCTTCCGCCGTTTCGAAGGAAGCCCAAAAACTTCCCGACGCCATTTCCGAGACTGAAATAAATAAGCGGCTCGATCTGCGTGGCGAAACTATTTTTACCATCGATCCCGAGGACGCAAAAGATTTCGACGACGCTGTTTCGCTTACATCGAACGACGATGGAAGTGTGACGGTCGGCGTTCACATCGCGGATGTGAGCCACTACGTACGCGAGGATTCCGCACTGGACAAAGAGGCGCTTCAGCGTGGCACGAGCGTCTATCTCGTGGGAGGCGTGGTTCCGATGCTGCCGGAGCGTATTTCGAATGAGCTTTGCTCATTGCGTCCCGACGAAGACAAGCTGACCTATTCCTGCTTTCTTCGAATTGACCCCGAGACGGGCCGTGTGAAATCGGCGGAAATTAAAAAGACCGTGATTCGCAGCGTCATGCGTTTTACGTATGAGGAGGCCGAACGCCGAATCACAACCGGTCGTGGAAAATATGCAAAGTTGTTGCGCCAAATGCGGGCCTTGAGCACTAAGATGTACGATTTGCGTAAAGAAGACGGCTCGATCGACTTCGAATCGGAAGAATTTCGATTTCGTTTCGAGAATGGGGAGCCCGTCGAGGCCGTCCGAAAGGAACGGCTTGGTTCCATGCGCATGATCGAGGATTTTATGCTTGCCGCAAACCGCGCGGTCGCGGAATTCATCGCGCGCAAGGCAAAACAAGGCAGCGAGCGGCCGTTCCTCTACCGCATCCATGCCGAGCCGGACCCTGCGAAAGTGCGCGAAGTTGCGCAGCTTGCAAAAACTTTGGGCTATAAATTATCGGTCGAAAACCCGACGCCGAAAGCCGTACAGAAATTCCTCGAATCGCTCAAAGGCAAGCCGGAGGAACATTTGCTCAATCAACTCATGCTCCGCGCGATGGCCAAGGCTGTTTATGCCGAGCATAATGTCGGGCACTTTGGCCTCGCATTTTTACACTACACCCACTTTACTTCCCCAATTCGCCGTTACCCCGATCTCATCGTGCATCGAATGCTCTCCGAGTATCAGCGCCCTGGCGGAATGAACCGGGAGAGGGAGCATCATTACTACCAGCTTTTACCCGAGATCGCGAACCAAACGAGCGCGATGGAACGCCGTGCCACTGAAGCCGAACGCGCTTCGGTAAAACTTGCTCAGATTCACATCCTCAAGAACAAACTGGGCGAGGAATTCGACGGTGTAATTTCCGGCGTTACTCATTTTGGAATTTTTATCGAACTCGCATCCGGTGCCGAAGGACTTATTCACATCCGCAATCTACCAGGATATTACGAGTTCGATGAAGCCCATTATTCGCTCATCGAACGGCCCGGCCGCCACGGAGCGAAAAGTGAAGGCCGGCGTTTCCGAATCGGAGACCCTGTTCGAGTGCAGTTGGTAAAAGTAAGCGAGGAAAAACGGCAGGTCGATTTCCGCCTGGCAGAGGAAACGATGGAGCCGGAACAGACGATTAATGATGGTTCGGACGGAGGGAGACTTCTGCGTCAAAAGCTTCACCGAGAGCGCGTTGACGGACGGCCTCGAACATCGCCACGCCCGCGGCAACGCTCGCGTTGAGCGAAGCGGTCTTGCCCATGAGCGGAATCGCTGCTAATTTCTCGCAACGTTCTTTAACTAAGCGATGCAAACCTTTTTCTTCGCTTCCAACGATAAGGCAAAGGGGACCGACGAGGCTGGTCTCATAAAGTGACTCCTCCGCTTCTCCTGCCAGGCCGAGGCATATCACCCCGAATTCTCCTTGCAATTTTCGAATCGTTTGCTCCAGATTTCCAATCTTAACAATGGAAACATTATTCGCTGCACCCGCGCTCGATTTATAGACGGCCGGCGTCAGGACCGCGCCTCGTTTCGGCAGCAGCACGGCAGTCACGCCGGCGGCTTCTGCGGAGCGAAGAATAGCTCCGATATTGTGCGGATCTTCGATGCCATCGAGCGCAATTAAGAGAGGATTTCGATTCCCAGCAAGCACATCTTCCAATTCCTGATATTGCCGTTGAGCGATAAGAACGATCACCCCTTGCGAATCGACATCCGTGGCGGCGCGGCGTTCCAACTCGCGGAACTTCGCGCGATCTAATTCCGTGTGAACGACGCGGTGCGCGCGAATAAGATGCAGCAACTCTCCTATCTGCGGGCCATGAATACCATGAGCAAGATAAATTTTTTCTATTCGCGCGCGCGAAGCATCGTCGCGCAGAAGTTCGAGCGCGGCACGGCGGCCAACCACATAGGTCTGATTCGAATCGATCATTCGGCAATATTAAGTTCTGGGAGCATTGGCTGGGTTCCAAATTTCTTCAGCAGAATCTCCACGGCCAATTCCGGCATCGCGCATAGATCGATGAGATCGAGCCACCGGCTAAATTGATCCTCACCCTGAACGTATTCGAAAAATCCTTCCCAACTTTGTCCGATCAGCAGGAACGCCTTTTTTTCGATAAATCCCTTGGTCATATAATCCCATGCCATGGCGACTTCGGCAAGCGTGCCTGTGGAGTTTCCAATCGCGCACCAGGCGTCGGGAAGATCGAGTAGTTCCATTAGCCGGTCGGTTGCGCTTTTCACGCGGATTTCTCGCGTAAGATATTCATTTCCCTCGCGGCCTTTAGCATAATAGACTTCCGCCGTAATACCAATTACCGCGCCGTTAGCGGCACGCGCGCCCTTCGAAGCGGCTTCCATCACGCCACCATATCCGCCAGTGACAACGCCGAATCCCGATTGAGCGAGCAGCACGCCAAGCCGTTCTGCATCGTCGTAAAGCTTCTCCCCTGGGCGGCAATTTGCCGGTCCGAATACGGCAATAAGTTTTTTCATTAGTCAATAAAAGCCCAGGTTACATCGAGGCGCAAATGAAATCCATCGCGCGGGTAGAGCGCGACATTATAGTATGGCGCGCCAAGGATATTCAATAATTCCACGTTCACCTGTGCTCGGCGATCGACTTCCGCTGAAAGCATTACATCGAGCATAAACTTTGGAGTCAGCAGTCGTGCATCCGGAACTGGAATGATGCCAGAACCAAGGTGCGAATAGGCATAGCCTCGATATACATAATAATCGGACGCCGGATCGTACGTAAACTGCGGATCGAGCTGGCTCAGATATCGGACGCGAGGACCCACGAAAAAGCGTAGGTTGCTCGCGCCAACTTCGTTTTCGAAGTATAGCGCGGCAAATCCAAAGAAGCGGTTTGGAAGATCGCTTTGAAGTGATGGGGTAAGCGTATAGGCACTTAGTGGCACGGTCTTGGGGAAATACGTTACCGTGCTCGAAAAATGAAATTTCGAAATATACGCATCCAGATCGAGCGTGAACGATTGCGAATGTAAATCCGCGCTTGAAAAGCTTGGGATCGTGCGGAAGGTATCGTTCGGATCGGCATACACAATTCCCTCCGGCTCGTGACGGTCGAGGAATCCAGCGTGAATGGAAAGACTGTCGTTTCTCGAAAAGGGGAAATGCGCATCCAACCAGCCCCCGAGATTTCGCAATTGATAGGTAGCCGCAGGATTGGGGCTAAGTGTTGCTCGATCCTTCGCGTAATTGTAACTGGCGGAAAACGAAATCGCATCCGTTAGGCCAATCGATCCGGATAGCCCTGCCGATGGAAATACCGAAGCCGAGAGCGGTCCACTCGCTATCGAAAGATTGGATTCGATGGTCCGCGCGAATCCAAAGAGCGAGATGCGAAGCGCGGTTTGAAGCGCCAGGGAATCGCTGGCCATTGCCGAAAGCCGGGATTCCACCAGGGGTCGGGTGAAGGTGAAGACCGAATCTTTCGCAATTCGCTCCGCCGATCCCTGAATTCGCGCGCTCGTTCTAAAATCTCCGAGGGCTAAAATGAGCGGCTGATCGAGGGACGCGCCCATTCGGCTGCCTGCCGCCACATCCGGAATAAAGTATGGGAAGGCAGAATCCCGCGAAAGAATCCTTCTCGATTCGTAGGATACAAAACCCGAAAGCTTGGTCCGCGCCGCCGCAAGCAGTGGGAGTTGAAGCTCCGCCAGTGCATCCGCTCGAACACGATGATCGAACGTATTAATATCATGCACCGGTGCACTCACCGGATCGAAAATATCGTTCGAATCGACGGCAGCAACGCCTCCATTCAACCCGCTAAACGCCGTAATGTATTGCCCCCATAATAGAAAATCGAGTGTCTTCGCTTGGGCGGCCGGCGTAGCAAAGATGGAATCGAGCTGTGCCGAGGTCATCGCGCTGTCGCGGGGGAGACTCCCGAGGTAATGATCGATAGTCATTTGCCCGCGCAGGCCCCAGAGGTCCGTACGAGGATTGGATGTCAGATCAAACGGCGAAGGCGTGCTGCCGGAAGTATGCCGGTGAATGCCAATGGCGAAATTGGTGGCGCGCGATGCATTGAGGCTGAAAATTCCATCGAAGTTCGAGTTATCGTGCGCAAGATCCTCCGTGAAATGGATTCGCGAATAGGGCACCGGCGCGCGAAATCGCTCGATGCTAAAATCGGCCATGTCGCTCGCAGCAAAATCAACTCCTTCGCCCGCGCTGCCTTCGGCGCCGCTATTAAAACGGATGGAATTAAATACTTCGAGTGGATAATAATCGGTGAGCGTTACGCCGTTCAGAATGCTATTCATCGGGAGCGCATTATCCATCATCATCGTCGCCATATCTTCCGACGTGCGCGACGTGCTAACAAACGATTCGCGGCCGTAGCCCTCATCGCTCAACACAAGCGGATACGGTCCGCCCGATTCCTCGAACAATTCCGGGAGCGTATTCGGCGAACCGTAATACCGCAGGGCATCACTCCGATAAAAAAGATCGCTTCCATTTCTTTCGACCTGAGGCCGCCGCCACAATTTGCCAGCGCCCTTCGGGGTATAGGAAAGCGTACTGTCGTTGCGCGAACTACTCTCGGCCTTGCGGAGGGCAGCGTGGCTGGTATCGGTAATCGAGCTCGATTGCGCGCGGACGCCGGCCGCGATTAGGCAATAGAATAGTAGGAGGAATAAAGTGGTGCGCAAGAGATTAACTTTGGTGTAAGCAAAACGACTCTCCTATACCTAAGTGTTCACTAAATCCTAAATGCAGCCTTCCCAAACTCAATATTCTAAACCCCGAAAGGCCGGCGATACGGATACCCATGTTCGCATTGCGCTTTTTGGTTCGACCGGCTCGATCGGCGTGAATACGCTCGATGTTGTCCGGCGTCACCCGGAACGGTTCGAGATTACCGCGCTCGCTGCGAATCGGAATATCGAAATCCTCGCAAGGCAAATCGCGGAGTTTCAGCCGAAGGCAGTGGCTGTCGCCAATACGGATGCGGCAACCGAGCTTGCCTTGTGCAAGCCAGGATGTGAGGTACTTTCCGGGGAGGAGGGATTACGAGAGCTTGCCAGCCGCGATATTTATGACACGTTCGTCGGCGCGCTTACCGGCTTTGCCGGTTTTGCGCCTACGCTCGAAGCGATTCAGCGTGGCAAGCGCATCGCGCTGGCAAATAAAGAGACGCTCGTCGTTGCGGGAGAATTGCTTACCGCGCTCGCCGGGCGGACGGGAAGCGACCTCATTCCTATAGACTCCGAACACTCGGCGATCCATCAATGCCTTGTGGGAGAATCGCCGGAAAGCATTCGACGCATTATTCTGACCGCGAGCGGAGGGCCGTTCCGAACGCTGCCGAAAGAATTATTCGCAGGAATTACGCCGGACGCCGCACTAAAGCACCCGAAATGGAAAATGGGCCGCAAAATTACGATCGACAGCGCTACCTTGTTGAACAAAGGCCTAGAAATTATCGAAGCGAAATGGCTCTTTGGGATACCGCTCAGTAAAATCGAAGTTGTGATCCATCCACAGTCGATCGTTCATTCATTCGTGGAGTTCGTTGATGGGAGCGTCAAAGCACAACTTGGAATGCCAGACATGCGATTGCCGATTCAATACGCGCTTGCGTCTCCAGAACGGCTCGATCAGACTTACGACCTTCTGAATCTCGTAAGCAGCAGTCCACTCGAATTTTTTGCTCCCGAATTGGATAAATTTCCGTGCCTCGCACTTGCGCGCGAAGCCGGCGAGCGCGGCGGCCTTTATCCCTGTATTCTGAATGCGGCGAACGAAGAAGCCGTCGCACAATTCCTGGAGGGCCGAATCGCATTCACAGAAATTCCAATTCTTATTCGCTCCGCAATGCAGCCCC
>Ga0207664_10000318_pt1 | contig 35841 bp, 35 predicted proteins | sample LARL83metaG_FD_184349 | JGI IMG/M metagenome (GOLD analysis project Ga0207664, IMG submission 184349) | Corn, switchgrass and miscanthus rhizosphere microbial communities from Kellogg Biological Station, Michigan, USA - LAR L8-3 metaG... | ecosystem: Host-associated > Plants > Roots >... | reverse complement strand
GGGTTTCGTCGCGCTGATCGTGGGCCGCTGGCGATCGGCGCGCACGACCTGCTGGTGAACCAGGCGATCGTGCCCAGCCTGACCAACCGCATCCGCTGGCAGAACCATCGCTACGTGATCCGCCAGAGCCTGGGCTTTTTCCAGAACGACTACGCCGGGCGCATCGCCAACCGCATCATGCAGACCGGCGGCGCGCTGCGCGAGTCGGCGGTGCAGATCGTCGATGCGATCTGGTACGTCACCATCTACACCGGCAGCGCGGTCGTGCTGTTCGCGCAGGCGGATGTCTGGCTGGCGGCGCCGTTGGTCGCGTGGGTGTTCGCGTATGTCGGCCTGCTGGCGTTCTTCATCCCGCGCATCAAGCAGCGCTCCTGGCTGGCCTCGGAGGCGCGCTCGAAGCTGATGGGGCGCATCGTCGACGGCTACAGCAACGTGCTCACGCTGAAGCTGTTCGCGCATACGCGGCGCGAGGAAGCCTACGTCGCCGACGCGATGGCCGAGCAGACCGACAAGCTGCGCCGGATGACCCGCGTCACCACCGCGCTGGACGCCAGCATCACCACGCTCAACGGCTTCCTGATCGTGGGCACCTCGGCACTGGCGCTGTGGCTGTGGAGCGAAGGCCGGGTGACGGTTGGCGCGATCGCGCTGTCGACCGGGCTGGTGATCCGCATCAACAACATGTCCGGCTGGATCATGTGGGTGGTCAACGGCATCTTCGAGAACGTCGGCACGGTGCAGGACGGCATCACCACGATCTCGCGGCCGCGCGCGGTGCAGGACCGCGAGGGCGCGATGCCGCTGGAGGTGACCAACGGCGGCGTGCATTTCGAGCACATCCACTTCCACTACGGCAAGCAGGGCGGGGTGATCGCCGGGCTCGACCTCAGCGTGCGCGCGGGCGAGAAGATCGGCCTGGTCGGCCCGTCGGGCGCCGGCAAGTCCACCCTGGTCAACGTGCTGCTGCGGCTGTACGACCTCGAAGCCGGGCGCATCCTGATCGACGGCCAGGACATCGCCCACGTCACCCAGGAAAGCCTGCGCTCGCAAATTGGCGTCGTCACCCAGGACACTTCGCTGCTGCACCGTTCGATCCGCGACAACCTGCTGTACGGCCGCCCCGACGCCAGCGAGGCGCAGGTCGCCGAGGCCGTGCGCAAGGCGCGCGCCGACGAATTCATCCCGAACCTCAGCGACGGCGAAGGCCGTCGCGGCTACGACGCGCTGGTCGGCGAACGCGGCGTAAAACTCTCGGGCGGCCAGCGCCAGCGCATCGCGATCGCCCGCGTGCTGCTGAAGGACGCGCCGATCCTGGTGCTGGACGAAGCGACCTCGGCGCTCGACTCCGAAGCGGAAGCGGCGATCCAGGACAGCCTGGACATCCTGATGCAGGGCAAGACGGTGATCGCGATCGCGCATCGCCTGTCGACCATCGCGCGGATGGACCGGCTGGTGGTGCTGGACAAGGGGCAGATCGTCGAGACCGGCACGCATGCGCAGCTGATCGCGCACGAGGGCCTGTACGCGCGGCTGTGGAAACGGCAGACCGGCGGCTTCGTGGCAGCGGAGGATGCGCCGGCCTAGTCGGCCGTTGCGGCAGGCGGGAATCGCAGGCTCAACACGCTCCGCTGCTGCAGCAAGCGGGTTTGCTCGCCGTCGTGGCACTTTCCAGCACGTCGGCCGCGGCCGCCAGCGCACGTGCCGCGGCGGCGCCCTTGCGTTCGCTGTAGCGATCGACCAGGTAGTCGCTGCGGCCGCGCACCAGCAGGGTGAACTTGAACAGCTCTTCCATGACGTCCACCACGCGGTCGTAGAACGGCGACGGCTTCATCCGGCCATCGTCGTCGAACTCCTGCCAGGCCTTGGCCACCGAAGACTGGTTCGGGATGGTCACCATGCGCATCCAGCGGCCCAGCACGCGCAACGCGTTCACCACGTTGAACGACTGCGATCCGCCGCTGACCTGCATCACGGCGAGCGTGCGCCCCTGCGTGGGCCGCACGCTGCCGTCTTCCAGCGGCAGCCAGTCGATCTGGTTCTTGAACACGCCGGTCACCGCGCCGTGCCGCTCGGGGCTGACCCAGACCTGGCCTTCGGACCACAGCGACAGCGCGCGCAGTTCCTGCACCTTGGGATGACTGGCCGGCACGCTGTCCAGAAGGGGCAGTTCGTGCGGGTCGAACACTCGCGTCTCGGCGCCGAACTGGCGCAGGATGCGCTCGGCTTCCAGCGCCAGCTTGCGGCTGAACGATTGCGGGCGCAGCGAGCCGTACAGGATCAGGATGCGCGGCGGGTGCCCGGCATCGGCCGGCAAGGCCAGCTTGGCCAGGCTGGGGGTATCCAGCACGTCGGCGGCGATATGGGGCAGATCCTGGATCGGCACGGCGCGGGTCCTGTTGCTTTGGTTTGATGATTCTATCATTATGGAAATATAGAAACCAATCCGGAATCGCCGCCATGCATCCGTGCCGCGTCCTGTTCGTCTGCACCGGCAACTCGGCCCGCAGCATCCTGTCCGAGGCCACTCTCAACCATCTGGGCAAGGGACGCTTCGAGGCGTTCAGCGCCGGCAGCCAGCCGACCGGGCGCGTCAATCCCTATGCGATCGAGGAACTCAAAGCCCTGGGCATCGCCACCGAGGGACTCAGCAGCAAGTCGTGGGACCGCTTCACCGGAGCGGGCGCGCCGCCACTGGATATCGTGATCACGGTTTGCGACAACGCCGCGAACGAGACCTGCCCGGTGCTGTTCGGCGACTTCGTGAAAAGTCACTGGGGCCTGCCCGATCCGGCCGCCGCCCAGGGCGCGGGCGCTGCGATCGCGGCGTTCCGGCGTGCCCACACCCTGATCCTGTATCGCATCACGGCGCTGCTGAAGCTGCCGGTGGAAACGATGGGGCGCGACGAGCTGAAACAGGCGCTCGATCACATCGGCAGCATCACCGACGAAGAAGCCGACGCATGAGCCAGGCATCCGCAGAACTGACCGCTTGTGCGGTTCCCTCGGAGGGCGCCCGCATCGGCTTCTTCGAGCGCTGGCTCACCCTTTGGGTGCTGTTGTGCATCGTGGTCGGCACGCTGCTGGGCCACCTGCTTCCCGACAGTTTCGAGGCGCTGGGCGGCATGCAGGTGGCCCAGGTGAACCTGCCGGTCGCCGTACTGATCTGGCTGATGATCATCCCGATGCTGCTGAAGATCGACTTCGGCGCACTCGGCGGCGTACGCCGCCAGTGGAAGGGCATCGGCGTCACGCTCTTCATCAACTGGGCGGTGAAGCCGTTCTCGATGGCGCTGCTGGGATGGATCTTCATCCGCCACCTCTTCGCCGGCCAGCTGCCGGCCGCACAGCTCGACTCCTATATCGCCGGCCTGATCCTGCTGGCCGCGGCGCCGTGCACGGCGATGGTGTTCGTGTGGAGCAACCTGTGCAACGGCGAACCGGCATTCACGCTGAGCCAGGTCGCCCTGAACGACGCCATCATGGTGGTGGCGTTCGCGCCGATCGTGGCGCTGCTGCTGGGCATCTCCTCGATCACGGTGCCGTGGAACACGCTGCTGCTGTCGGTGCTGCTGTACATCGTGGTGCCGGTGGTGCTCAGCGTGCTGCTGCGGCGCTGGGTACTTGTGCACGGCGGCGCGGCGCGCCTGCAGAAACTGCTGCAGCAACTCGGGCCGGCGTCGCTGTTCGCGCTGCTGGCCACCCTCGTGCTGCTGTTCGGTTTCCAGGGCCGGCAGATCATCGCGCAGCCGGCGATCATCGCGCTGCTGGCGGTGCCGATCCTGATCCAGGTGTATTTCAATGCCGGCCTGGCGTACTGGCTCAATCGCCGTTTCGGCGTGCCGCACTGCGTGGCTGGCCCCTCGGCGCTGATCGGCGCCAGCAACTTCTTCGAGCTGGCCGTGGCCACCGCGGTGGGCCTGTTCGGCGTGCATTCCGGTGCGGCGCTGGCGACCGTGGTGGGCGTGCTGATCGAGGTGCCGGTGATGCTGTCGGTGGTGCGCATCGTCAACCGCAGCAAACGCTGGTATGAATCGCCGTAACAAGTTGGAGCGTTGTCCGCCATGCAGAACAAGCAAGCCATCACGATTCTCGCCGCGCTCGCCCAGGAGTCGCGGCTGGCGGTCTATCGGCTGCTGATCGAGCATGCGCCGGAAGGACTGGCGGCCAGCGCGATCGCGGAGAAGCTGGGTCTGCCCAACGCCACGCTGTCCTTCCACCTGAAGGAGTTGTCGCATGCGGGTCTGGTGAGCAGCCGGCAGAGCGGGCGCTTCATCTACTACGCGCCGGTGATCGAGGCGATGAATGATTTGATCGGCTACCTGACCGATCACTGCTGCAGCCAGTCCGATGGCACCTGCTCGACCGCCACGGCCAAGTGCGCCCCGGGCAAGCGGCCGGCTGCGGCCACCAGGCGTCGGCCGACCTCGGCCTGAGCCGCCTGACGTCGCCGCGATCAGTCCAGCAGATCCTGGATCGCCAGCCCGTGCTCGCGGCAGTAGCGTTCGTAGTCGGCCAGCTGGCTGCTGGCCGAGGCGCGGCCGGTCACCACGCCGCCGGGGCCGAGGAACTCGACCGTGCCCATCACGATCACCAGCGCCAGCATCGTTTCGTCGCCGACGATCTTCCACCAGTCGGTGTTGCCCGGCGGCTCGTAGACATAGTCGCCCGGACCGATCAGCTCGCCGGTGCACAGCTTGCGCGTGCCGCTGAGGTTGTACGCATGGATCTCGCCGCTGTGTCGATGCAGCGGCATCACCACGCCGGGTTCCATGCGCAGCAGCTCCACGAAGCCGCGGTCGTCGGCGAAGAAGCGCAGCGGGCTGGAGGATTTACCCGGCGTCGCGGACGGGATCCATTGCCGTTCGGCCGCGGTGTTGAAGCGGGCGGGCAGGCGGGTGGAGAGCGTCATGGCGTGGCTCCTCAGGCGGCGATGGCGGACAGGTAGCGTTCGAACGAGGCATCGACCGCCGCACGGCCGCCGCCGATGATGTTGCGGCCCCAGGTGTAGCCGTAGACGTCCTCGAACGCGTAGCCCGCGAGGCGCGCCTGCATGCCGCGCACGGCGTCGGGCCGCATCGGCATGTAGTTGGGATAGCTGTACATGAAGCCGACGTGGCGCCGGTCGCTCGCCACTTGCGGCGTGTCGCCCGAGAACAGCGCGCCGCCGGCGCGCGGGCCGTCCTTCCAGTGCAGCGCGGTGCTGCCGGGGAAATGGCCGCCGGTGCGGATCAGCGTCACCGCGTCGGACAAGCGGTGCGCGTCGCCGTGCCAGAACCGGATGTTCGGCAACGGCCGACGTACCCAGTCGCGGTCCGCCTCGTGCAGCAGGATCGGCACGTTGCCGAATGCCTCGCTCCATTCCAGCATCGATGCGTAGAAATGCGGGTGCGAGATCGCGATCATGTCCACGCCGCCGCGCGCCTTCAGCTCGGTGACCGCCTCGTCGGTGACCAGGCTCAAGGCTTCCCACAGGATGTTGCCCGCGTCCGTGGGCAGGTACAGCGCGCGCTGGTTGATCGCGAAATCGGGCGCCAGCCCGATGCCGAGCACACCGGCCTCGTCCTGCATGCGCAGCGTGTGGGTGGCCTTCAGGGCCTCGTGGGCCGTCCAGGTCTGGCCGTTCGCGCCGACGTACTGGCGCTCGTCCTCGCACACCGGGCAGTGGCTGGGTGTATCCGGGTACTGGGTGCCGCAGGTCTCGCAGATCGACATCGTCATGGCCTGGTCTCCTTGGAATCGAGCGTCGCTTCGATGTCCACTCTAGGAGTAATCTGGATCCCTGATTGATCCATTCGTGAGATATTCGATGGAGCCAGTTTTCCCGTTTCCCGTGAGCCTGCCGCGCAGCCGCGGCAAGCTCGCCCACGAACTGCACCAGCAGTTGCGCGCAGCCATTCTCGATGGCCGCCTGCCGGCCCATTCGCCCTTGCCCGCGACCCGGAAAGTCGCCGAGGCATTGGGCGTGGCGCGCAATACGGTAGTCACCGTCTACGATCTGCTGATCGCCGAGGGCTACCTGATCCCGCGCACGGGCGCGAAGCCGCAAGTCGCCGAATTCGCCCGGCGACGGGCGTCGAAGCCGCCGAGGGCCGGCACCGACGAGTCGCGCTTCGCGCAGGTCTGGCGCACGCCGTTCATGGCGCCGTCGCCTGCGCGTGTGCTGCCCGAGCGCAATTTCCGCCTCGGCATTCCCGACCATCGCCATTTCCCGCACGACATCTGGCGCCGGTTAATGGCGCAGGCGCTGCGCAAAAGCTCGCGCGAGCCATTCGCCTATGCGCCATCGCAAGGCATCCCTGCATTGCGCGAGGCGATCGCGCAACACGTCGCGTTCGCCCGTGCGGTGGCCTGCGCGGCCGATGACGTGATCGTCACCTCCGGCGCGCAGCAGGCGTTCGACTTGATCGCCCGACTGCTGGTCACGCAGGGACAGACGAAGGTGGCGGTGGAGGAGCCGGGCTACCCGCCGGTGCGCGCCGCGTTCGCCGCCGCCGGCGCGCAACTGGTGCCGCTGCCGGTGGACGACGAAGGCCTGTGCGTCGAACGCCTGCCCGACGACGTGCGCGTCATCAGTGTCACCCCGTCGCACCAGTCGCCCACCGGCGTCGCGATGTCGCTGCGCCGGCGCACGGCCTTGCTCGACTTCGCGCGCAGGCATCGCGCGGTGATCGTCGAGGACGACTACGACGGCGAATTCCGTTTCGGTGGCCGCCCACTCGATGCATTGCAGACGCTGGACCGCGATGCCCTGGTGTTCTACGTGGGCACCTTCTCCAAGAGCATGTTCCCCTCGCTGCGCAAGGGCTTCGTGGTCGCGCCGGCGTGGGCCCGCAACGGCCTGATCACCGTCAAGCATTGTGTCGACTCGCACTGTGACAGCATCACCCAGTCCGCTCTCGCCGCCTTCATCCGCGACGGCCATCTTGCCCGCCACGTGCGCCACATGCGGCCGATCTACGCCGAACGCCGCGAAGCCCTCCTCGACGGACTGCAGCGCGCGCTCGGCGAGTGGCTGCGACCGATCCCCTCCGAAGCCGGCCTGCACCTCGCCGCGCGCATCCGCGATCCGGCGCTGGCACCAAAGATCATGCCGATCGTGCTCCGCTTCGCCGCCGGCGCCGAAGCGACGGCGGATTACGCGATGACGCGCGGCATCGAACCGGCAGTGACGTTCGGCTATGGGGTGATCGATGCGGGGGAGATCGCGGTGGCGCTGGGGAAGATGCGGAGAGCGTTGGAGAAAGGTCCGGGGAAATGAACGGGGAGGGCATTGATCCCGACTCGGCTCAAGTTTTCTGAAACTGTGTCGCCATTGCCGCATGGCCTTGACTCTAGACCTTGATCCATGGTCTAGACTTGTCGCCATGAACACACAAACTTCTCCCCTGACCATCGGTGCCGTCGCCAAGCGCGTCGGTGTGGCGATCGACACGATCCGTTATTACGAGCGCGAGGGCCTGTTGCCCGAGCCGCAGCGGCGCGCCTCCGGCTATCGCAGTTACGGCGAGGGCACGGTTGCGCAGCTGCGCTTTATCCGCCGCGCGAAGGATCTCGGCTTCACGCTGGAGGAAATCCGCGAGCTGCTGGCGTTGTCGGCCGATCGCCAGCGCGGAGTGAAGGCAGTGAAACGGCGGGCGCAGCAGCGGCTAGCGGCGATCGAGCAGCGCATCGTCGAATTGCAGCGCGTGCGCGACGGATTGGCGCAGCTGGTGGCGTCGTGTCCGGGACATGGCAAGCCGGAGGAATGTCCGATCCTGCGCGCGCTCAGCGACGAGCAGGTGTCGGCATGAACGCTCATGCATGCTGCCACGGCGGCGACGAGATGACAGGAATGACGACCGATCCGGTCTGCGGCATGTCGGTGGATCCGGCCACCTCGAAGCATCGATCCACGCATGACGGGCGGACGTTCCATTTCTGCGGCGGCGGCTGCAAGGCGAAGTTCGACGCCGCGCCGTCGGCGCATCTGGGCGGCGGTCATGGCGGGGCAGGCGACTGCTGCGCAGCGAAGCCGGTGCTGCAGGTGCCTGCTGTCCACGAACATCACGGCCACGCGCACACCCGCACGGTGAAGGACCCGGTCTGCGGCATGGACGTCGACCCGTTCACCGCGAAGCATCGCGCCGAGCACGACGGCCACGCGTATCACTTCTGCTCCGCGCGCTGCCGGGAGAAATTCGCGGCCGATCCGGCGGCCTGGCTGGAGGATCGCCCGGCACCGCCCCCGGCGCCGCCCGGCACGATCTACACCTGCCCGATGCATCCCGAGATCCGGCAGGTCGGTCCCGGCCATTGCCCGATCTGCGGCATGGCGCTGGAGCCGATGGTGCCGACGCTGGACGCGGACGACGGCGGCGAGCTGTTGTCGATGACGAAGCGTTTCCAGGCGCTGCTGGCGTTGACGGCGCCGGTGTTCATGCTGGCGATGGGGCCGCACCTGTTCGGCTGGCATCTGCCCACGCCGTGGGATGGCGTGGCCGGCTGGGTCGAGGCGGTGTTGGCCAGCATCGTGGTGCTGTGGGGCGGGGCGCCGTTCTTCGCGCGCGGCTGGCGTTCGCTGAAACCGTGGTTGCCGAACATGTACACGCTGATCGCGCTGGGTACCGGCGTGGCGTGGCTGTACAGCGCGGTGGCGTTCCTGCTGCCGGGGATCTTTCCGGACGGCTTTCGTGACATGCACGGCCGGGTCGCGGTGTATTTCGAGTCAGCGGCGGTGATCGTCACCCTGGTCACCCTGGGCGATTTCCTGGAGCTGCGGGCGCGCCGGCGCACCGGTGCGGCGCTGAAGGCCTTGCTGGGACTGGCGCCGAAGACCGCGCGGCGGATCGCTGCCGACGGCAGCGAGCGCGACGTGGCGCTGGACGACGTGCATGTTGGCGACGTGCTGCGCGTGCGCCCCGGCGAGAAGGTGCCGGTCGACGGCGTGGTGCTGGAGGGCGAAAGTCACGTCGACGAGTCGATGCTCACCGGCGAGCCGATGCCGGTGGCCAAGGCATCGGGCGACCTGCTGACCGGCGCCACGGTAAACCAGGACGGCGCGCTGACCATGCGCGCGCAGAAAGTCGGCGGCGAGACGATGCTGGCGCAGATCGTGGCGCTGGTGGCGGCCGCGCAGCGTAGCCGGGCACCGCTGCAGCGCGTGGCCGACCGGGTCGCGGCGTGGTTCGTGCCTGCGGTGGTGGTGGTCGCGCTGCTGGCGTTTGCGGCGTGGGCGCTGCTGGGGCCCGAGCCACGGTTCACGCACGCACTGATCGCCGCGGTGTCGGTGCTGATCATCGCCTGTCCGTGCGCCCTGGGCCTGGCCACGCCGATCTCGATCATGGTGGCCAGCGGCCGCGGCGCGCAGCACGGCGTGCTGTTCAAGGATGCCAGCGCAATCGAGGGCATGCGCGACATCGACACCCTGGTGGTCGACAAGACCGGCACGCTGACCATGGGCAAGCCAGCGCTGACCGAACTGGTGGTCCTGGGCAGCCAGCCGCGCGAGCGCCTGCTGGCGCTGGCTGCCGCGCTGGAGCGGCCGAGCGAGCATCCGCTGGCGCGGGCGATCGTGACGGCGGCCGATGCCGAAGGCGTGCCGACGCCGGCGGCGACGGACTTCCGTTCGCTCACCGGCCGCGGCGTCAGCGCGAAGGTGGACGGCAGCGAGGCGGCGCTGGGCAACGCGAAGCTGATGGCCGAGTCGCGCATCGCGATCGGCGACGACGCCAACGCCCGCGCCGAGCAGTTGCGCGGGCAGGGCGCCACGGTGATGTTCCTGGCTGTCGACGGCGTGCTCGCCGCCTTGCTGGCGGTGGCCGACCGGATCAAGCCGGACACCCCGGCGGCGATCGAGGCGCTGCACGCAGCGGGCCTGCGCATCGTGATGCTGACCGGCGACAACGCCACCACCGCGCAGACGGTCGCGCGCACGCTGGGCATCGACGAGGTGCACGCCGACGTGTCGCCGGCCGACAAGGCCGCGGTGGTGAACCGGCTCAAGGCTGAAGGCCGCCGCGTGGCGATGGCCGGCGACGGCATCAACGATGCGCCGGCACTGGCTGCGTCCGATATCGGCATCGCGATGGGCGGCGGCACTGACGTGGCGATGGAGAGCGCGCAAGTGACCCTGGTGAAGGGCGAGCTGGGTGCGATCGTGCGGGCGCGCAAGCTGTCGCAGGCGACCGTGCGCAACATTCATCAGAACCTGTTCTTCGCCTTCGTCTACAACGCGGTCGGCGTGCCGCTGGCGGCCGGCGTGCTGTATCCGTGGTTCGGCATCACGCTGTCGCCGATGATCGCCGCGCTGGCGATGAGCCTGAGTTCGGTGTCGGTGGTGGGCAACGCGCTGCGCCTGCGCAAGACGACGTTGTGACGCCGTGTCCCCGATGGGCGGCTTGCACTGCAGTGGCATTCATCCGTTCGTTTGAGGCGATGCTTTAAGCTTTGTGCTTTCCATTTGCACAAAGTCACCGCATGAGCCGCACTCTCGCCGAATGGCTGGCGTACCAGGAACGCGTCAACGTCCATACCATCGAGCTGGGGCTCGACCGGGTGCGTGAAGTGTGGCAGCGGATGGGTGCGCCGGCGCCGGCGAAACAGGTGATCACGGTCGGCGGCACCAACGGCAAGGGTTCCACCGTCGCCTTGCTGGAGGCGATGCTCACCGCCGCCGGCCTGCGCGTGGGCGCGTTCACCTCGCCGCACCTGCTGGAATACAACGAGCGCGTGCGCATCGACGGCGCGAATGCCGATGACGCCGCGCTGGTCGCCTCGTTCGAGCGGATCGAGGCGGCGCGGGAGGACACTCCGAATAGCTCTGTCCCGCTGACCTATTTCGAGTTCGGCACGCTGGCCGCGCTGGACCTGTTCGCCCGCGCCGGCGTCGACGTGGCGGTGCTGGAAGTGGGGTTGGGCGGGCGACTGGATGCGGTCAACATCATCGACGCCGACGTGGCGGTGATTACCACGGTGGACCTGGACCACATGGACTGGTTGGGCCCGGACCGCGACAGCATCGGCCGCGAGAAGGCCGGCATCGCGCGGGTCGGGCGGCCGGCGATCGTGGGCGAGCTGGATCCGCCTACCGGCCTGCTCGATGCGTTGGCCGCCCGCGGCGCACGGGTCGAGCGGGCCGGGATCGATTTCGGCGTCGAGCGGCACGAGGATGGCTGGCGCTGGCGCCACCGCGACGGCAGCGCGATGGAACTGCCCGATCCCACGCTGGCGGCGCCGGTGCAGTATGCAAATGCGGCGGCGGCGATTGCCGCGTTGCATGCGCTCGACCTGGGGACGCTCACGCCCAGCGCTTTCTTCGCGGCGGTCAGCGCCGGCCTGCATGAGGTGCGCGTACCGGCACGGTTGCAATCGCTCGGTGGCGAACCGCCGGTCATCGTGGACGTGGGGCACAACCCGCAGGCCGCCCGCGCGCTGGCCGAATGGCTGGATGCGCAGCCGCCGGCACGGGTACACGCGGTGTACGGTGCACTGGCGGACAAGGACGTGGCGGGAGTGATCGGCGCGCTCGGCACGCGCATCGGCCACTGGCACCTGGCCGGGCTGGATCGGGCCACTCCGCGCGGCATGGCGGTGGCGGCGCTGGCCGCGATCCTGCAGCAAACCTTGCCGCAGGCCCCGTTCGATACGCATGCCGACGTGGCCGCCGCGCTGGCGGCAGCACGTGCGGCGGCGCAACCGGACGAACGCATCCTGGCGTTCGGCTCGTTTTTCGTGGCCAGCGCTGTGCTCGCTGAACGCATCGGCTGAAGGTGACTCATGGCATCCGGCGCAGGCAGGTATAATCGCGCTGTTGTGCACCGCGTTTGCCGCCCTGGAGCGAAAACTTGAAAACACGCCTGCTGGGAGCCGCCGTCCTGATTGCCTTGGCGGTTCTGTTCGTGCCGATGTTCTTTTCCAGTACCCCACCAGCTCCGGGTGGCGACCAGGCGGTCAGCCTGGCGATCCCGCCGGCGCCGGATCGCGATCTGCAAACCCGGACCATGAGCCTGACTCCGGATACCGCCGCCAGCGGGTCGAGCGCCGCCGCGGCATCGGCGCAGTCGGCGACGCCGGCATCCAGTGATCGCTTGGCCACGGTGGACATCGGTTCCAGCCGCCCGCGCGACGTCGAGACCGACCCCGAAGCCGGCAAGCCGCCGCAACCGACCACGGTGACCACCGGTTCGGGCACGTCGCCGAGCCAGCCGGTGATCCCGCAGCAGACCACGGCAAACGCCAGCGCACCGCCGGCGACCAAGCCGCAGCCGGCGGTCGCCACGCCGCCCCGGCCGACCCCGGTCGCGTCGTCTGCTCCTGCAGCGGCGGCACCCGCCGTGGGACGCGGCAACTACACGCTCAACCTCAGCGCCTACGCCAGTGCGGCCGGCGCCGCCAACCTGGAACGCCGCGTGCGTGGGTTGGGTTATCCGGTCAGCGGCCATGCGATCACCCAAGCCGGCAAGTCGCGCACCCTGGTCATCGCCGGGCCGTTCGAAACGCGCGCCGCGGCCGAGGCTGCGCGGCTGAAAATCACCCAGTCGATTCCCGGCGTGCCGGCCCGGCTCGAACAGGACGCCAGCCACGAAAGCAGCGCAGCGGCGACACAGCCGCCTGCGGCCACGACCACCGCCAAGGCGGGTGGCTGGGCCGTGCAGCTGGCGGCGATGAGCAACCAGGCCGATGCGAATGCGCTGCGCGACAAGCTGCGCGCGAACGGTTTCGACGGCTTCGTCGATTCGGTGCAGTCCGGCGGCAAGCGGTTGTGGCGCGTGCGCGCCGGCCCGCAGACCCAGCGCAGCGACGCGACGCGCGTACACGACCAGATCAAGGCGAAGCTGGGCATCGACGGCAACGTCGTGTCGGTGCCCTGATGCCGGTACCGGCACGCGGACCAGGCGGATGAACGGATGAACTGGACCGACTACATCATCATCGGCGTGCTGGCCCTGTCGGTATTCGTGGGGTTGTGGCGCGGCCTGATCTCCGAAGTGATGGCGCTGGCGATCTGGATCGCCGCGTTCTGGGTGGCGTGGACGTTCGGCCCGATGGTGGCGGAGCGTTTCAGGCATCTGATTGAGCTGCCGTCGGCGCGGATCATCGTGGGCTACGGGCTGTGCTTCGTCGCCGTGCTGGTCCTCGGCGCGCTGCTGCGTTTCGTGATCGGCAAGCTGATCGAGAGCACCGGGCTGTCCGGCACCGACCGGCTGCTGGGCATGCTGTTCGGCTTCGTGCGCGGCGTGCTGCTGGTGACCCTGTTGGTGTTCCTGATCGGTTTCACCGCGTTCACGCGCGATCCGTGGTGGCAGCAGTCGGTGCTGCTGCCGCGCTTCCAGCACGTGGCAGCCTGGCTGAGCCAGCAGGTGCCACCCAGCGTCCGCGAGTACCTCCATCCGCCGGCGGTGCTCGGCCGCCTGCACGGCTTGCCGGCTGCGTTGCCGGCCCCCATATCGGGCACGACGCCCGCGCCCGCGGCGAGCGTGATGCGCCCGGCGGTGGCGGCCAGCACGGCCGGCCCATCCCCCACTTTCTGAACATACCCTCTGAAGCAGGCAACAAACCATGTGCGGAATCATCGGCATTGTCGGTACCACCGAAGTGGCATCGGCGCTCTATGACGGCTTGACGGTGCTGCAGCACCGCGGCCAGGACGCGGCCGGCATCGCCACGGTGGACGGCTCGCGGCTGCGCCTGCACAAGGGCAACGGGCTGGTGCGCGACGTGTTCGGGCAGGTCGCGATGAGCGGCCTGCGCGGGCGCATCGGCATCGGCCATTGCCGTTATCCCACCGCCGGCTCGGAAGGCTCGGCCGAGGCCCAGCCGTTCTACGTCAATTCGCCGTACGGCATCGCGTTCGCGCACAACGGCAACCTGGTCAACACCGACGCGCTGCGCCGCGAGATGTTCCAGGACGACCGCCGCCACATCAACACCGATTCCGATTCCGAGGTGCTGCTGAACGTGCTGGCGCACGAGCTGCAGATCCAGGACCGGATGGAGCTGACCCCGGACCACATCTTCAAGGCGGTGGCCGGCGTGCATGCGCGCGCACGCGGCGGCTACGCCTGCATCGCCCTGCTGCTGGGCTACGGCCTGATCGCGTTCCGCGATCCGAACGGCATCCGCCCGCTGGTGCTGGGCGAGCGGATCACCGCGGAAGGTCACGAGTACGCGGTGGCGTCCGAGTCGGTGGCGCTGGATGTGCTGGGTTTCAAGCGCATCCGCGACGTGGCGCCAGGCGAGGCGGTGATCATCACCGACGCTGGCCAGCTGTATACCCGCCGCTGCGCCGAGGGCGCGCCGCACACGCCGTGCATCTTCGAATACGTCTACCTGGCCCGGCCCGACTCGATGATCGAGGACGTCTCGGTGTACAAGGCGCGCCTGCGCATGGGCGAGAAACTGGCCGAGAAGATCCTGCGCGAACGGCCCGACCATGGCATCGACGCGGTGATCCCGATCCCCGATACCGCGCGCACCGCCGCCAGCGCGCTGGCCGGCGCGCTTGGCGTGCCGTTCCGCGAGGGTTTCGTCAAGAACCGCTACATCGGCCGCACCTTCATCATGCCGGGGCAGGGCGAGCGGGTGAAGTCGGTGCGCCGCAAGCTCAACGCGATCGACCTCGAATTCCGCAAGAAGAACGTGTTGCTGGTGGACGACTCGATCGTGCGCGGCACCACCTCGAAGCAGATCATCCAGATGGCCCGCGACGCCGGCGCGAAGAACGTCTACTTCGCCTCCGCCGCGCCGCCGGTGCGCTACCCGAACGTCTACGGCATCGACATGCCGTCAGCCTCGGAGCTGGTCGCCGCGGGGCGCACCGAAAAGGAAGTCGAGCAGACGCTCGGCGCCGACTGGCTGATCTACCAGGACCTGAAGGATCTGGTCTGGGCGGTGCAGGACGGCAACGAGGAGCTGAAGCGGTTCGACACTTCGTGCTTCTCCGGCGAATACGTCACCGGCCTCGACCAGCGCTATCTGGAGCAGATCGAGATGCTGCGCTCGGACGACGCCAAGGCCGCACGGCGAGTGGTTTGAGCGCAGGGACGAGCCTGCAGCTCGCCCCTGTGCTGTCGAAAAAATGAACGATCTCCACGCCGCCGCCAAACGCTGCCTGGACGCCACCGAGCCGTCCGAAAAACTCCGCCTCACCCACGAGGCGTGGCAGGCCTTCCTGGCCGGCGACCTGCATGCCGACCCGGCGGCGTCGCCGCCCGAACCGGTCGGGCCGCCCGGCCGTCCCGCGAAACCGCAGCTGGTCAACGCCCGCCAGCTGCCGCAGCGCGGACTGGGCAGCGATGAAGGCCGTGCCGCCCTGGTGCACGCCGTCGCGCATATCGAATTCAACGCGATCAACCTGGCCTGGGACGCGGTCTACCGCTACCGCGGCAAGCCCGCGGCGTACTACCGCGACTGGGCCAGCTGCGCCCATGACGAGGCGCGCCACTTCGCGCTGCTGTCCGGCCGGCTGGCCGAGCTGGGCCACGCCTACGGCGATTTCGACGCCCATAACGGCTTGTGGGAGATGGCCGAAAAAACCGCCGATAGCGACACCGCGCGGATGGCGCTGGTGCCGCGCGTGCTGGAGGCGCGCGGGCTGGACGTCACCCCCGGCATGATCGAACGGCTGCGCGGACTCGGCGACGAACGCACGGTGGCGATCCTGGAAGTGATCCTGCGCGAGGAAGTGGCCCACGTCGCCGCCGGCACGCGCTGGTACCGCCACTGCTGCGAGCGCGATGGCGTCGACCCGATCGAAACGTTCTTCACCCTGCTACGCGACTACATGGGCGTCAGCCTGCGCGGCCCGTTCAACCGGCCGGCACGGCTGGAAGCCGGCTTCGTCGAGGAGGAGCTCGACCGGCTCGCCGCCCTGGCCCTGGCCGGCTGACGAAGCCGCACCGGACACACAAAAAAGCCGGCGCGGGGCCGGCTTCTTCATCGAATTTGGTCGGGGTGACAGGATTCGAACCTGCGACTTCTACGTCCCGAACGTAGCGCTCTACCAGGCTGAGCTACACCCCGTGGGAAGCCGCGTATCTTAATCGTCGACCGGGGGCTTGGCAACAGGTTCGATGCATCTGCTGGACGATCCGCTGGGGAAGGGCGGCGGCGTTCTGTTAATCTTGACGGCTGCCGTCGTGCGGCCTGTTGCGCGACGGAATGTCTCCCATCGTCAGTAGAGGATTCCATGGCGCTTACCCCGGCCCGCACCATGCCCGGCGTGCTCGAGCTGCTGCCGCTCGACCAGATCGCGTTCCAGCGCATGCTCGACGTGATCCGCCGCAACTACGAGCGCTTCGGCTTCCTGGCGGTGGAGACGCCGGTGATCGAATACGCCGACGTGCTGCTGACCAAGACGGGCGGCGAGACCGAGCGCCAGGTGTACTTCGTGCAGTCCACCGGCGCGCTGGAGCAGGGCGAGAAGCCGGACCTGGCGTTGCGCTTCGACCTCACCGTGCCGCTGGCACGCTACGTGGCCGAGCACGAGCGCGACCTCAGCTTCCCGTTCCGCCGCTACCAGATGCAGAAGGTTTACCGCGGGGAACGCGCGCAGCGCGGGCGTTTCCGCGAGTTCTACCAGTGCGACATCGACGTGATCGGCAAGGACACGCTGTCGGTGCGCTACGACGCCGAGGTCCCGGCGGTGATCTACAGCGTGTTCCGCGAACTGGACATCGGCCCGTTCACGATCCAGCTCAACAATCGCAAGCTGATGCGCGGCTACTTCGAGAGCCTGGGCATCGTCGATGGCGAGCAGCAGATGCTGGTGCTGCGCGAGGTCGACAAGCTGGACAAGCGTGGTGCCGACGCGGTGCAGGCCACGCTGACCGGCGAGACATTCGGGCTCGCCGCCGACGTGGTGCAGAAGATCCTCGCCTTCGTGCAGGTGCGCTCGACCTCGTTGCAGGACGCGTTCGACAAACTCGATGCGCTCGGCGCCGGCCCGGAAGCGATGGAGCAGGGCCGCAGCGAATTGAAGGAAGTGCTGGGCCTGATCCACGCGTTCGGCGTGCCGCAGACGCACTACGCGCTGAACCTGTCGATCGCCCGCGGCCTCGACTACTACACCAGCACGGTCTACGAGACCACGCTGAACGACCACCCGCAGATCGGCTCGATCTGCTCCGGCGGCCGCTACGAGAACCTGGCCGGCCAGTACACCAAGTCGCACCTGCCCGGCGTCGGCATCTCGATCGGCCTGACCCGGTTGTACTGGCAACTGCGCGATGCCGGCCTGATCGATACGGCGAAGAGCACCGTCGACGTGCTGGTGACCCAGATGGACGAGGCGCAGCTGCCCGCCTACCTGGCCCTGGCCAGCGAATTGCGCGGCGCCGGCATCGCCACCGAGGTGGTGCTGGAAGGCGGCAAGCTGGGCAAGCAGTTCAAGTACGCCGACCGCGCCGGCATCCGCTTCGTGGTGGTGCTGGGCGAGGAAGAGATCGCCAAGGGCGTGGTCACGGTGAAGGATCTGCGTCGCGAGGACCAGTTCGAGGTGGCGCGCAGCGAACTGGTCAAGACGCTGCGGGTGGAACTGGAGCAGGCCGCGGCGATGGGGTGAGTGCCACTCCCGGTGATCCACGACAGACGACGCAACCCATCCATGAGGCAGCAGTGAGCACAATCGATACCATCGTCCTCGACGGCAACAGCCTCACCCGCGCCCAGTTGGTGGCGGTGGCGCGTAACGGCGTCAAGATTTCCCTGGCCCCGGCCGGACTCAAGCGCGTGCAGCGCGCCGCCGATTTCCTCGCCGAGAAGGTCAGCTGCGGCGAGCCGACCTACGGCGTCACCACCGGCTTCGGCAGCAACGCCGACAAGCTGCTCGGTGCGCATCGCGTGCGCGACGAGTTGCCGGGCGGGAATCCGCATGCGCCCGAAGGCACGCTGCTGGAGGAACTGCAACACAACCTGATCATCACCCACGCGGTATGCGTGGGCAAACCGTTCGGCGAGGACGTGGTGCGGGCCATGTTGCTGATCCGCATCAACACGCTGATGCGCGGTCACTCCGGCATCCGCGTGAGCACGCTCGAAGCGCTGGCGGCGATGCTCAACGCCGGCGTGGTGCCGGTGGTGCCGGAGAAGGGCTCGGTCGGCGCCAGTGGCGACCTGGCGCCGCTGTCGCACCTGGCGATCGTATTGCTCGGCGGCGGCGAGGCGTTCTACCAGGGCGAGCGGATGAGCGGCGCCGAGGCGCTGAGGCGCGCCGGGCTCACGCCGATCCGGCTGTCGTTCAAGGAAGGCCTGGCGCTCAACAACGGCACCGCGCAGATGCTGGCGACCGCCGCGCTGGCGCTGGATGCGCTGGAGCACCTGCTGGATACCGCCGACCTCGCCGCGGCCATGACGCTGGACGCCTTCGCCGGCCGCAGTGGCGCCTTGCGGCCCGAAGTGCACGCGCTGCGTCCGCACCCGGGCCAGGTGGAAACCGCCGCGCACGTGCGCAAGCTGCTGGCCGACTCGACCCTGCTCGACATTCCGTACCACCTGGTGCCGCGCTTCAAGCCGTGGCGGGCCGAGGCGTGGAACGAAGCGGACGACCAGGCGCTCAGCTTCGACATCGGCTGGGACTGGGTGCCGGCGAACCAGCGCCACGGACGCGAGACGTTCTACCGCCGCTTCCTGCCGTTCAAGGGCGGCAAGAAGCACCAGCCACAGGATGCCTACAGCCTGCGCTGCATGCCGCAGGTGCACGGCGCGGTGCGCGATGCCTGGGCACAGGCGTGCCGGGTGATCGACATCGAGCTGAATTCGGTCACCGACAACCCGCTGATCTTCCCGGACAACGACGACGCGCAATTCATCGAGGAGCAGGTGATCTCGGCAGGCCACTTCCACGGCATGCCGCTGGCGCTGGCGATGAGCTACGTGAAGGCGGCGATCCCCGTGCTCGCCTCGATCTCCGAGCGCCGGCTCAACAAGCTCGTCGATCCGGCCACCAACGACGGCCTGCCGGCCTTCCTCACCGGCAACGAGGACGGCACCGATTCCGGTTTCATGATCGTGCAGTACACGGCTGCGGCGCTGGTCAACGACCTGGCCACGCGCGCGCATCCGGCCAGCGTGTACTCGGTGCCGACCAGCGCGAACGCCGAGGATCACGTCTCGATGGGCGCCAACGAGGCGCGCCACGTGCTGGAGATGATGGAAGACCTCGGCCACGTGCTGGCCCTGGAGCTGTACACCGCCGCGCAGGCGCTGGATTACCGCCAGGAGATGCTGAACGCGGCACGCCGGCTGGCCAGCCGCGGCGGCTGGCAGGCGCTGGCGGCGAAGGTCGCCAACGCGCCACGCGAGGGCCAGCCGCACTACGAGCAGTTCGTCGCCGAAGTGCAGCAGCTCGCCGCAGCGCTGGCGCATGCCGGCGATTTCCATGCCGGCGCCGCCGTGCGCGCCGCCCATGCGGTCCTGCGCCGGCACATCGGTTTCATGCACCGCGACCGCGCGATGGACGGCGACGTGCGCACGGTCTGCGCGCTGGTGCAGCAGGGCGCACTCCGCCCGGCGGCGTGACTCATCCTTTTTGACGGAAGCCAAGACCATGAGCCTGATCCAGACACCGGTGTCCTACGGCGAGCTGATCGACAAGATCACCATCCTGGAAATAAAGTCGCGGCGGATCGCCGACGCGGCCAAGCTGGCCAACGTGCGCAACGAGCTGGACCTGCTCAACGCGACCTGGGCCAATGACGCGGCCTCGCGCACCGACATTTCCAGCGAGCGTGCGAGCCTGCTGGCGGTGAACGAACTGCTGTGGGACATCGAGGATCGCATCCGCCTGAAGGAGAAGGCGCAGGCGTTCGACGCCGAGTTCATCGAGCTGGCGCGCTCGGTGTATTTCCGCAACGACGAACGCGCGGCGTTCAAGCGCGAGATCAATCTGAAGCTCGGCTCGCAGCTGGTCGAGGAAAAGTCGTACCAGGATTACCGCGCGGTCTGATGCACATCTACAACAGCCGCATGTCGCGCGCAGCGGCTTCGTAGCGCTCGATCACCTCGTCCACGCCGATCAGGTCCATCACGCCCGGCTTCTCGATCTTGCTGCCCCACGGGATTTCGCTGGCCGGCCTGCCCAGGTATTTGCGCGCGGCCTCGTCGTACTTGTCCACGCACCAGCGGCGGTCGGAGTACGGGCCGGAACGGTCCGGGTTGCTCGCCGCGTGCAGGCCGAGCACTCGGGTGCCCACCGCGTTGGCCATGTGCATCGGGCCGGAGTCCGGGGTCAGCAGCAGCTGGGCGCGGCCGAGCAAAGCCAGCAGTTTCTTCAGCGTGTCCTTGCCGGTGAGGTCGAGCGGCGGCGATTTGCATGCCGCCAGCACGGCGTCGGCCATTTCGCGCTCGAAGGCAGATGGGCCGCCGACCATCGCCACGCGCCAGCCGCGGGAGGCGGCGTGGTCCATCACCGCGGCGTAACGCTCCGGCTGCCAGTTGCGCAGCGCATGGCTGGAGGTGGGGCTGACCAGCAGGGTAGGCGTATCGCCGGGCAGTTGTTCGGCGGCCCAGGCGTGCGCCTCGTCGGGAACCGGGATGTCCCAGCGTACCTGGGTCTGCTTCAGCCCCAGCGGCTCGCAGAAGCTGCCGATCGCATCCAGCACGTGCTCGCCGCTGCGCGCCGGAATGCGCTCGTTGACCACCAGGCCGTGCAGGTCCTTCGCGCGGGCACGGTCATAGCCGATGCGCCGCTCGGCCCGGATGCCCAGGCTGAGCAGGTTCGAGCGCAGCGCCACCTGCATCTGCAGCAACGCATCGAAACGCCGCCCGCGCAATGCCGCATGCACGGCGCGCATGCCGGCCCAGCCGGCGGCCTTGTCGAAGGTGACGAACTCCACGCCGGGCAGGTCGCCGACCAGCCTGCGCTCCAGCTTGCCGACGATCCAGGTCAACGAAGTTTGCGGCCACGCCTGCTGCAGGGTGCGCAGCAGCGGCACCACGTGGGTGACGTCGCCGATGGCGGAGGTGCGCAGCAGGCAGATCGAGGCAGGGGTTGTCATAAGGCCTGGGTTAGAATCGCGGGCAGTCACTGGGCATGATGATGCAGGAACGAACCCACAAGGATGCCGAAGGCGCGATTCTGTTCGACGCCGAGGTATCGCCACAAGTCGAACACGACTGGTTCGCGCCCGACTACTGGCGCGAACGCGGCGCATTGCGCACGCAGGCGGGCGGTCGCGGCGGCGTCGCGATCGTTGCCACGCCGGTGGGCGAATGCGTGCTGCGGCACTATCGTCGCGGTGGCCTGGTCGCCGCGCTGATGGGAGACCGGTATCTGTGGACCGGTGCCGATCGCACGCGTCCGTTCGCGGAATTTCGCCTGCTCGCCGAGATCGCCAGGCTGGAGTTGCCCGGTCCGGAGGTGGTGGCCGCGCGTTATTGCCGGCATGGCCCGTACTACGCCGCCGATCTGATCACCCGCCGCATCGCCGACGCACAGACCCTGGCCGAGTGCCTGGCGGCAAGGCGGCTGGATGGCGAGTTGGCGGAGGAGGTCGGGGCGCTGGTGGCACGCTTCCATCGCGACGGCGTCTGGCATGCCGACCTGAACGCGCACAACGTGCTGGTGACGCCGGGTGCGCTGTATCTGATCGACTTCGACCGTGGCCGCATGCGCATCCCGGCCACCGCCTGGCAGCGGGCGAACCTGCAGCGTCTGCGCCGGTCGCTGCTCAAGCTTGGCGCAGCCGCCGACGGCGAGGCGGCATTCGAGAAGAACATCTGGCAACCACTGCTGTATCGCTACGGGCGTACGCTGGCCCCATGAACTGGCATCTGCATTTTCTTGGCGTGGGCGCCGCGCACGCGGTGGAGCTGGGCTCGTCGGCTGTGGTGCTGGAACGCGCCGGCGTACCGCTGCTGCTGATCGACTGCGGCCCCGACACGCTCGATCGCTACGTGGCGGCGTACGACGCGTTGCCGTCAGCCGTGTTCATCACGCATACCCACATGGACCACGTGGCCGGGCTGGAGCAGCTGTTCATCCGCCTGTGGTTCGACCCGCGCCTGCGCGGTACCACCCGGGTGTTTGTCCACGCCACGCTGATGCCGTGGCTGCAGACGCGCGTCGCCGATTACCCCGGCGCGCTGGCCGAGGGCGGCGCGAATTTCTGGGAGGCGTTCCGGCTGATCCCGTGCACGCGTGGCTTCTGGCTGGACGGGCTGTGGTTCGACGTGTTCGCCACCCGCCATCACGTGCCCGGAACCTCGTATGGCCTCGCCCTGGATGGCAGCTTCGCCTATACCGGCGACACCCGCCCGATTCCCGAGGTATTGGCGCGCCATGCCGGTGGCGGCGGGCTGATCGCGCACGATTGCGGCCTGGTGGGCAACCCGTCGCATACGGGCATCGACGACATCGAACGCGAGTATCCCGATGCCTTGCGCGCCCGGCTGCTGCTGTACCACTACGGCAGCGAGGCAGACGGTACGGCGCTGGCCTCGCTCGGCTACCGCGTCGCCAGTCCGGGCGAACGCGTCGCCTTGCACGCCCCGGCGGAGCTCCGGGCCGACGCTGGCTGAATCAGCGCCTGTTCGCTTGCCTGTATGGGGGCCTGCCGCTATTCTTACTGACTCTTTGAAGGACAGGATTGCCGGCAAAGACCGTTTTATGCGGAGAGGTGTCCGAGTGGTTGAAGGAGCACGCCTGGAAAGTGTGTATAGGGTAAAACCTATCGCGGGTTCGAATCCCGCTCTCTCCGCCAGAATTTGAGTCACGCGACGGACTTGCAGGCCGGCGCAGCAGAGAAAATCAGCAAGCGTGCATCGCTTGACGTCCATGGTGGCCCCGTCGGTCCCCCCGCGACGATAGTTCGCAAACTCCGCCAGGTCCGGAAGGAAGCAACGGTAGCGAATGATTCGGGTGCCGGGGTGTGGCTGGCGGGGCCGCCGCCATTTCCGGACTGCGCTTTTACTGACTTACCCCCTCTGACTTGGCACAATCAGTCTTCGCCCCAAGGTAGTCAGGCATGTCTTATCAGGTACTCGCCCGCAAGTGGCGTCCGCGCAAGTTCGCTGAACTGGTCGGGCAGGAACACGTGGTGCGCGCGCTCACCAATGCGCTCGACACCGGGCGCATGCACCATGCCTACCTGTTCACCGGTACCCGCGGCGTCGGCAAGACCACCATTGCGCGCATCTTCGCCAAGTCGCTGAACTGCGAGCGCGGGCAGTCGGCCGACCCCTGCGGCGAGTGCTCGGTGTGCACGGCGGTGGACGAAGGGCGCTTCGTCGACCTGCTGGAGATCGACGCGGCCAGCAACACCGGTGTGGACGACGTGCGCGAGGTGATCGAGAACGCGCAGTACGCGCCGTCGCGCGGCCGTTTCAAGGTGTACCTGGTCGACGAGGTGCACATGCTGTCGAAGAACGCGTTCAACGCGTTGCTGAAGACGCTGGAGGAGCCGCCGCCGCACGTGAAGTTCCTGCTCGCCACCACCGACCCGCAGAAGCTGCCGGTGACGGTGCTGTCGCGCTGCCTGAAGTTCAACCTGAAGCGGCTGCTGCCGGAACAGATCTCCGGCCAGATGCGGCACATCCTGGGCGCCGAGAACATCGCCTACGAAGACAGCGCGATCGGCGAGCTGGCCCGTGCCGCGGATGGTTCGCTGCGCGACGGCCTGTCGCTGCTGGACCAGGCGATCGCCTACGGCGGTGGCGCGCTGCATGCCGACGACGTGCGCACCATGCTCGGCAGCGTGGCGCGCGGACAGGTGCTCGGCGTGCTCGACGCATTGGCCGCCGGCGACGGCGAACGGCTGCTCGCCGAATGCACGCAGATCGCCTCGTACTCGCCGGACTTCGGCGGCGTGCTGGACGACATCGCCAGCGTGCTGCACCGGCTGCAGCTGATCCAGCTGATTCCCGGCTACCGACCGGACGAGGACGGTGACGACGACGGCGCGCTGGCGGCGCTGGCCGAGCGGATCACCCCGGAAGACGTGCAGCTGTATTACCAGATCGCCACTTCGGGCCGGCGCGACCTGGCGCTGGCACCGGATGCGCGCACCGGTTTCGAGATGGCGCTGCTGCGCATGCTGGCGTTCCGTCCCGGCGATGGCGCACCCGCCACGCGCACGGAACGACCGACGTCGGCGCCGTCGCGTCCTGCCGCTCCGGCGCCGGCACCGGCACGGCCTGCCGCTGCACCGGAACGTCAGCACGAAGCCCCACCACCGCCGCGCGCGGCACCGGCATCGACGCCAGCCGCTGCCGCTGCCCCGATCACGCGGGATGAGAACGGTTTGCCGGACTGGGAGACGCTGATCGAGCGCGCCGGCCTGCGCGGGCCGTTCGGCCTGCTGGCGCAGAATGCGGTATTGCGCGAGCGCGACGGGCAGACCCTGGTGCTGGCGCTGCAGCCGGCGCACATGAGCCTGGCGGTGGAGCCGATGGTGAGCCAGATGGAGGAGCGCATCGGCCAGGCGTTGGGCGAGCGCATCCGCCTGCGTTTCGTCAACAGCAGCCAGACTGCCGCCGCGCAGACCCCGGCGGCGCGTGCCGCGCAGGCGCGCGATGCGGCACAGGCCGCCGCCGAGCAGGCGATCGAGGGCGATCCGCTGGTGCAGTCACTGAAGCGCGAGTTCGGCGCGCGCGTGGTGCCGCAGTCCATCAAACCTTTTGACAGCGAATCCGGAGCAGTGTGATGAGAGGACAGATCGGCCAGCTGATGCAGCAGGCGCAGCGCATGCAGGAAGACATGAAGCGTGCACAGGAGGAAATCGCGAAACTCGAAGTCACCGGCAGCGCCGGTGGCGGCCTGGTCAGCGTGGTGATGACCGGTGCGCACGAGGTGCGTCGCGTGCAGATCGACCGGCAGACGTTTGCCGACGACCCCGAGATGGCCGAGGACCTGGTCGCCGCCGCGATCAACGACGCGGTGAACAAGGTAGCCGAAGTCAGCAAGAACAAGCTCGGCGGCGTCACCGCCGGGATGAACCTGCCGGCCGGCTTCAAGATGCCGTTCTGAGGCTCGGCATCGAATGAGCGGTTCCCCCCTCCTCGCCGACCTGATCGAAGCCCTGCGCTGCCTGCCCGGCGTGGGCGGCAAGAGTGCGCAGCGGATGGCCTTCCATCTGCTGGAGCGCGAGCGCGAGCGCGGCCTGAAGCTGGCCGCGGTGATGGAGCAGGCGATGCGGCGCATCGGCCATTGCGAGCGCTGCCGCAACTTCAGTGAGGAGCCGCTGTGTTCGCTGTGTTCCAGCTCCAGCCGCGACCGCCAGGTGCTGTGCGTGGTGGAGTCGCCCACCGACCTGGCGGCGATCGAACAGGCCACCGGCTACCGCGGCCAGTACTTCGTGCTGATGGGCCGATTGTCGCCATTGGATGGGCTGGGCCCGGAAGAGCTGGGACTGGCGCAACTGACCCAGCGCCTGGGCGAGGGCGAGATCGAAGAGCTGATCATCGCCACCAATCCCACCGTGGAAGGCGAGGCCACCGCGCACTACCTGGCCCAGCTCGCCCGCGCCGGCGGCGTGCGGCCGACCCGGCTGGCGCACGGCGTGCCGTTGGGTGGCGAACTGGAATACGTCGATCGCAGCACGCTGGCGCATGCGTTCGGCGGGCGGCAGCTGCTCGATTGAGCCATCCTTCAGGAAACCGATCATGAGCGACACGATTTTCAGCAAGATTGTCCGCCGCGAGATTCCGGCCGACATCGTCTACGAGGACGACGAGGTGCTCGCGTTCCGCGACCTGAATCCGCAGGCGCCGGTGCATGTGCTGTTCATTCCGAAGCGGCCGCTGGCCACGCTCAACGACGCGACGGTGGGTGACGCCGAGCTGCTCGGCAAGTTGCTGCTGGCCACGGCGGCGTACGCGAAGCAGGAAGGTTTTGCCGAGCAGGGTTACCGCACGGTGATCAACACCAACGAGGATGGCGGGCAGACCGTGTACCACCTGCACGTCCACCTGCTGGCGGGGCGCCGCATGCACTGGCCGCCGGGCTGAGCACGCCGGCGCCGCATCCCGCATATGAAAACGCCGGCTTCGAGCCGGCGTTTTCATATGCGCTTACTTCTTCGGCGGGGGCGGCGGAGGCGGCCGCACCACGATCACGCGGCGCGGATAGTAGCCGCCGTAGTAAGGATAGCCGCCCCAGTACGGGCCGAAGCCCGGACCCCAGAACGGGTCATAGAAGCCCGGCGGGTAATTCACCATGATCGGGCGCTTCGGCCACAGGTAGACCACGTCGGCCTCCACGCGCGGATAGGCGTAGTCGAACTCGCCCACCTTCTGCGACACCGTGCCGTGCAGCGTGCCGGTGACGGTCAGCTCGCGGCCGCGCACGAACACTTCCGGATCGTAGAAGCCGTCGCGGCAGGCGACGAAGCGGCCCAGGTTCTCGCCGGTATTGCCGGCTTTCGGGCGCGCCTGGCTGTCCAGTGGGCGCGACAGCAGGTAGAAGCAGGTCTGCTGCGGACCCGGTTCGGTCTTGATGATCTCGCCACCCCAGCGGACGCGGGTACCGCCCGCACCGCCTTGCTGGGCGCTGGCGGTAGAGACGTCGGTATAGGTGCCTTCCAGCGGTTTCGGAATCGTCGCGCACCCGGCCAACAGGGCGAGCGCGGCGGCGAGGGTCAATGGGCGGTACAGGGACATGGGGATCTCTCCATACATGGGCGACGGCCTGCGCCGTCGTGTCGGCTCTTATTTGACCACGTTGACGATACGGAAATCCCGCACGGCGTGCAGGAACGCGCGCAATGGTTCAGTCGGCGGTTCGTCATGGGCATAACGCAGTTCCAGGTAACTCCTCATCAGGCTTGCCAGTTCATCGCGTTGGCCTGGCAGCGCACGGGCGGCGCGGCTCAGGTAATGCTGCGGGCCTTCGGCGGGGCGGCGCGCAATGCCCTTGCGCGCCAGCTTCCGCTCCAGCTCGCGCAGCGCGCCGCGCAACGGGTCGCGCGGCTGCCGCCGCAACAATGCCCACGCCAGCCCGATCGCGATGAACAGCACGCTGCTGATCGCCAGCAGCACGCCGAGCGTCGCCGTGTCGGCATCGCGGATGCCGAACGGTGTCAGCAGGCCGCGCTGACGTAGCGCATCGAAACCGATAACGCCTTGGTCCCACCAGCGGTTGACGATGTCCCAGCGATTGCGCAGGCCTTGCAGCCAGTCGTTGCGGTACCAGGACAACTGGTCGCCGGCGGCCGCGGCCGCGCCCAGCGAAACGCGCTCCGGGCGCACCGCGCCGGTGGGATCGACGCGCACCCAGCCGCGCCCGGCCAGCCAGACCTCGCTCCACGCATGCGCGTCGGAATAGCGCACCAGCAAGTAGTTGCCGTACTTGTTCCAGTAGCCGCCCTGGTAGCCGGTGACCACCCGTGCCGGGATGCCGGCCGCGCGCATCAGCACGGTGAACGCCGACGAATAGTGCTCGCAGAAACCTTCGTGGGTGTCGAACAGGAAGTCGTCCACCGAGTCGCGTCCCAGCGGCGCCGGTGCCAGCGTGTAGCGGAAGCCGCCGTCGTGGAACAGGCCCAGCGCGGCCTGCACGATCGCGGCATCGTCGCCGCCGTAACGCTGCCGCCATTGCGCGGCCAGTGCGTGCGTGCGCGGATTGAAATCCGCCGGCAGGCTCAGGCCGAGGCGGCGCGAGCGCTCGTCCAGGCTGGGTTGCAGCCGGTACTGCAGCGCCGAGCGCGCGGCGTAGTTGAGCTGGTCGTTGACCGGCTTGTCGGCCATCACCTCGTGGTCGGCTTGCAGGGCGGCCTGCGCCGGCGCCTGCAGCGGCACGTCCAGCATCGGCAGCACGCGTCGCCGGGTGGGTTGCAGGCTGATCTGGTAGCGGATCGAGCTGGCGACCTCGAGCGGCGCCGGCTGCCGTGGCGGGGCGTATCGCGGGTCGAGCTGGCGCCAGCTGCGGCCGTCGAAATTCCACATCACGTAGGCGCGGAAATAGCGCCGGTCCGGTGGCGGCGGCGCACCGTCGAAACTGACCCGCATCGCCGGATGATCGTCGGTGAGCAGGTCGGTGAAATTGCCCGGCGTCATGCTGTCGCCGAGGCCGGTGCGTGCCTGGTCCTGCGACGGCGCGCCCCACAGCGGCGAGCTCAGTCGCGGCACCAGCAGGAAGGCCAGCAGGGCCAGCGGCAGGGCTGCCGCGGACAGCGCCAGGCCGGGCAGCAAGGCGCGCGGCAGGCTGCTCGGCAGCTGCCCCGGTTCCAGCGCGCGCAAGGTGGCCAGCGCCGGCAGCAGGCCCAGCGCGACCACCACGGTGGCGATCAGGCCCTGGTCGAACAGCAGCGCGGCCATCAGCGCGAAGCAGGCGAAGCTGATGCCCACGCGCACGTCGCGCGCCGTCTCCGTTTCCAGCAGCTTCAGGATCAGCAGGCCGACCGCCAGCGCCGTCCCGGGCTCACGGCCGAAGATGTTGCCGTACTGCACGATCACCGCCAGCGTCAGCAGGACCAGCAACGGCAGCTTGAGCCAGCGCGGCACCCGGCCGGCCTGGCGCCGTCGATGCCACCAGCGCCAGCATAAGATCAGCGCCAGCGCGACGCCGAGCCACCACGGCAGGTGCGGCGAATGCAGGCCCAGCACCAGCGCCATGGTCAGACTGAGCAGGTCGAACGCGCGGGCGTCGATCGGCCGTTCGCGCGGCAGTCTGGCCGGTGGCGACGTCATGGCAGCTGCGCCAGCGCGCTCATGCAATGCGCGTAGTGCAGCGGCCCGCTGCCGCCGCGAATTTCGTTGCCGGGCAGCCACAGGCTGTAATGGCCACGCTGGGCCTGTGCTTCGTTCAACCAGCGCGCCAGCCGGGCGATGCGCGCCTCGTTGTCCAGTCCGCCCAGCCGGCGCCAGTCCAGCTGCCATTGCGGACGGCTTTGCGGCTGCTCGAAATCCTTCACCAGCAGGTTCTCGTGGCGGGCGCTGGCTTTCCAGGCGATATGTCGTTGCGGGTCGCCGGCGCGGTAGTCGCGCAGTGCGGCCAGTTCATCGCCGCGATGCAGGCGCATGTGGCGGGCGTCGTTGGCGGGAGCGTGCGGCTGTGGCCCAGCGGCTTCCGCGCGCGGCCATACCAGTACCGACTGCTCGGGATGCAGCCAGCTCCATGCGCGGAACAGACCCAGCGGCCAGCTGGTCCACACCCGTATCCGCGGCAGCGGCTGCCAGCCGCGCTGCACGGTGGGCAAGGCCAGCTTCACCTGGGCAGTGGCGCGGCCATCGAGCGCGAAGGCGAGGGTGCGGTCACCGAGATCGACGCGGATGGCGTTGCGTGGACGCCGGGAGTCGAACGCCAGGGTGAGTTCGAGGCGCTGGCCGGCTACCGCATGGCCGGCGCGGATGTGGCCTAGGCGCAAGCCGTCGAGGCTGCGGAACGCCACCAGCATGCTGGCGGCGCTGGCCGCACCGAGCAGGCAGGTGAGCAGCAGGGCGGCGTTGTTGGCGTAGTTCAGCGCGCCCACCAGCATCACCAGCAGCAGGACGGAGAAGCCGAGGCCGAAGCCGGTCGGCACGATGTAGATGCGCCGACGATGCAGTTTGATCGGCAGGCTTTCCGGGCGGCGGTAGCGGGTGAGTGCGGGCAGCCGGCGTTCGGCCCATCGTTGCAGGCGCTGCAGCAGATCGCGCATCAATCCACCGCTACCTCGGCCAGCAGCTGCCGCGCCAGCGTGTCGCCGTTGGCGCCGCGCGCCGGCAGCAGGCGGTGCGCGGCCAGCGGCACGAACAGCGCCTGGATGTCTTCCGGCAGCACGTGGCCGCGGCCGCTGAGCAGCGCCCACGCGCGCGCCGCGGCGAGCAGCGCCAGGCCGGCGCGCGGCGACAGGCCCACGCGGATGTCGGCGTGGCGCCGGCTGGCGGCGAGCAGGGCCTGCAGGTAGTCGAGCAGGGCGGTGCTGGCGGTGATCGCCTGCGCCTGCCGGTGCAGCGCAAGCAACGCCGCGCCGTCGAGTTGCGGCATCAGCTGGGCCAGCAGGTCGCGGCGGTCGCTGCCGGTGAGCAGGGCGCGCTCGGCGGTGGCATCCGGGTAGTCCAGCGACAGCCGCAGCATGAAGCGGTCGAGCTGCGAGTCGGGCAGCGGGAAGGTGCCGTTGAGATCCAGCGGATTCTGCGTGGCGACCACGAAGAACGGCTGCGCCAGCGCATGCGTCTGGCCGTCCACGGTGACCTGGCCTTCGGCCATCGCCTCCAGCAGCGCGCTCTGCGTCTTCGGGCTGGCGCGGTTGATCTCGTCGGCCAGCAGCAGGCCGGTGAAGATCGGACCGGGGTGGAAGCGGAACTGGCCGGTCTCGCGCTCGTACACGCTGACCCCGATGATGTCCGACGGCAGCAGGTCGCTGGTGAACTGCACGCGCTGGAACTCCAGCGCGAAGGTGGCCGCCAGCGCGTGCGCCAGGGTGGTCTTGCCCACGCCGGGCACGTCTTCCAGCAGCAGGTGGCCGCCGGCGATCAGGCAGGTGAAGGCGAGCTTCACCTGGCGCGGCTTGCCCAGCAACACGCGGTTGACCTGGGCCATCGCGGCATCCAGTCGCTGCTGCAGCGGTTCGTCGTGGGGCTGGGTGATGGCGGACATGGATGCGGATTCTTCGCTGGCAAGGTGAGACCGAGGGGCAGTGTAACTGCCGCTTTGCTAGGGCAGCGCGATGCCTGCTTCGCGCAACAGCCGCGCCAGCGCGATCAGCGGCAGGCCGATCAGCGCGCTGGGGTCGGAGTTGTCGATCGCCTCGAACAGGCTGATGCCGAGACCTTCGCACTTGAAGCTGCCGGCGCAGTCCAGCGGCTGTTCGCGCTCGACGTAGCGGGCGATTTCCGCCGCGTCCAGCGCGCGGAAGCGCACGCGGGTGTGGTCGACATGGGTATGCCGGCGGCCATCGCGCGTATCGAGCAGGCACAGCGCGGTATGGAAGTGCACCTCGCGGCCGGAACCGGCGGCGAGCTGGGCGCGGGCACGTTCGGCGGTGCCGGGCTTGTCGAGGATCAGGCCATCGAGCTCGGCGACCTGGTCGGAGCCGATCACCAGGGCGTCCGGATAGTCGCGCGCGACCGCCGCGGCCTTGGCGATCGCCAGGCGCAGGGCGCGCGCCGCGGGTGCTTCGTCCGGCAAGGGGGTTTCGTCGGTCCCGGGTGCGGCTTGGTCGAAGTCCGCGAGCAGCCGGCGCAGCAGCTCGGCGCGGTAGCGCGATGTCGAACCCAGCACGATGCGTGGCGGTTGACGGGTCGGGATCATGTGTCCGACTCGCGCCGGATATGTTCGCGCATCGCGCTGTTCAGGTCGGTCTGGGCCTGGTCGAGGGCCTTCAGCAAGGGTTGCAGGCGGTCGCGGGCGCTGCGCATCGACGCGGCAGCCTCGTCCAGTTCGTGCTGACTGGCGTTCGGCGAGCGGTCGCGGATCCACAGACGCTGCTGCAACAGCGCGCGCAGGCCGGCGTCGATCGCATGCTGGGCGTCCTGTTCGCTGGCGGCGGGAAGGTCGGGATTGAGCGACATCACCGCATGCGCCTGCTGCAGGCGGCTGCGGCAGGTCTTCAGGTCGGTTTCCAGCCGGTCGGCCAGGTCGAGCAGGGTCTTGAGGCTGCTGCCGCGCAGTGTCTGGCGCCGGCGCAATAGCAGGGCCGCGCCCACCAGGGCGATCAGCAGCCCCAGCAACGCAGCGGCACCGAGCGTCAGATAAGAGTTCAAGGGGCAGTGGCTCAGGCGGCAGGGAGATTCAGTCTGCCGCATCGGGGCCGGATCAGGCAAAATAAGCGGCTGCCGGGGCGGTGCAGGGCCGTTCCGGCGCCATGCCAGTTGACTTCAGGCGGCTTCGAACCTAACATTTCGCGATTATGTCCGTGACACTGCCAGAGTCCGTGGACGCTTGGCGCATGGTCTCGGCGCGGCGTTCGTTCGAGGGAACGCTACCCATCGCGACCATGTCCCGCCTGTGCGGCATGCTGGCAAGCACCGATGGGCTGCTGCAGTTCGAGCTGGATTTCGGACGCGACGAACTGGGTATCAGCTACGTCGACGTTCGCGCCCGGGCTTCGCTGACGCTGGTCTGCCAACGCACGCTGGAACCGTTTGTACTGCCGGTCGCGGTGGATACCCGGCTCGGCCTGATCAGGCAGGAACGCGATGAGGCCGGCTTGCCGCCTGATTGCGAGCCGCTGCTGGTGGCCGAGGATGGCCGGTTGAATCCGGCGGATGTGATAGAGGACGAATTGCTGTTGGCGCTGCCGCTGATTCCGGTCAATCCGGACAGCAGCCTGCCCGACGAAGTGACAGGCCACGACCCGGACTCTGCCGGCGAGGGGCACTCCGAAAGTCCGTTCGCGGTGTTGCGCGAACTGAAGAAGTAACCGCCGACCCGGATCATCCGACCCGGGTCATGACGCAACAGATCATCAAGTTTCAGTTGGAGAACTACCATGGCAGTTGCCAAGAGCCGCCGTACCCCGTCCACCCGCGGCATGCGTCGTGCGCACGACGCGCTGAAGACCGTGCAGCTGTCCACCGATCCGACCAGTGGCGAAGTGCACCTGCGCCATCACGTCACCAAGGATGGCTACTATCGCGGCAAGAAAGTGATCGAGACCAAGGGCGCGGTGTCGGTCGAGGATTGACCGGTTTCGCGGAATCCCCTGGGGTTCCCGGACTTCGGTCAGGCGAGACGGCGCGGCGACGCGCCGTTTTGCGTTGACGGACATCATGAATGCCGCAGGGGACGGTTGCGTTGACGCCGCCCAGGGCGTTCAATCCTTCGTTTACGTTGATGGACAGCTGAATGGCCCAGATCTACTCCCGCATCATCGCCACCGGCAGTGCGCTGCCGGAGCGCGTGGTAACCAACGCCGACCTGGAAAAGATCGTCGACACCAGTGACGAGTGGATCCGCACCCGCACCGGCATCCGCCAGCGCCATATCGCCGCCGACGGCGAGACCACCGGCGACCTGGCATTTCTTGCCGCGCAGCGTGCGCTGGAAGCAGCTGGCGTCAAGGCGTCCGAACTCGACCTGATCGTGCTCGGCACGACCACGCCGGACATCATCTTCCCGTCTACCGCCTGTCTGGTGCAGCATCGCCTCGGCGCGAATGGCTGCGCCGCGTTCGACGTCAATGCGGCGTGCTCGGGTTTCGTCTATGCGTTGGGCATCGCCGACAAGTTCATCAAGAGCGGGCAGTCGAAGAAGGTGCTGGTGATCGGCGCCGAGACGCTGACCCGGATGGTCGACTGGAGCGAGCGCGAAAGCTGCGTGCTGTTCGGCGACGGCGCCGGCGCGGTGGTGCTGGAGGCATCCGGCGAGCCGGGCATCTACACCACCTGCCTGCATGCCGACGGCGGCTACAAGCACCTGTTGTACAACCCGGTCGGCGTGTCGGTCGGTTTCAAGGACGAACCCAATCACGGCGTGCGCATCAAGATGGCAGGGCGCGAGGTGTTCAAGGTCGCGGTGAAGACGCTCGATTCGCTGGTCGACGAGACACTACAGGCGGCCGGCATGGTCGAGTCGGACATCGACTGGCTGATTCCGCACCAGGCCAACCTGCGCATCATCGAGGCGACCGCCAAGCGCCTGAAGATGTCGATGGAGCGGGTCATCGTGACCGTCGACAAGCACGCCAATACCTCGTCCGGTTCGGTGCCGCTGGCACTCGACTACGCGGTGCGCTCGGGCAAGGTGCAGCGCGGCCAGAACCTGCTGCTGGAGGCGTTCGGCGGCGGCTTCACCTGGGCTTCGGCGCTGCTGCGTTACTGAGCCGTCATACGTTCGAAGCCTTCTCCGCGATGCCGCCTGCCCGGGCGGCATCGTGTTTTGTGTCCCGAAAAACGGCGAATACAGCTGCGTATGGGCGGTGATGCTGGCACCATGGCGGTTTTCGTCGGCAGGATTTGCGCATCCATGAGTTCAACCTCCGCTTCGCTCGCTTTCGTTTTCCCCGGCCAGGGCTCGCAGTCGGTCGGCATGCTGGCCGAACTGGCCGCCGCGCATGCCGAAGTGCAGGCCGCGTTCGAGGAAGCCTCGCAAGGCGCCGGCGTCGATCTGTGGAAGCTGAGCGCGCAGGGCCCGGAAGACCAGCTCAACCGCACCGAGAACACGCAGCCGGCGCTGCTGGCGGCCAGCGTGGCGGTGTGGCGGGTGTGGCAGAAGCTGGGCGGTGTGCAGCCGGCGCAGCTGTCCGGCCACAGCCTGGGCGAGTACAGCGCGCTGGTCTGCGCCGGCGCGCTGTCGCTGCATGATGCGGCGGCGCTGGTGGCCGAGCGCGGCCGACTGATGCAGGTCGCGGTGCCGGCCGGCGTGGGCGCGATGGCAGCGATCCTCGGTGGCGACGACGCACAGATCGCCGCCGTGTGCGAAGAGGTGGCGCAGGGCCAGGTCGTGGCGCCGGCCAACTTCAATTCGCCGGGGCAACTGGTGATCGCCGGCAACGTCGAGGCGGTCGATCGCGCGCTGGCGAAACTGGCCGAGCTGGGCGTGAAGAAGGCGATCAAGCTGGCCGTGTCGGTGCCGTCGCATTGCGCGCTGATGCGCGGGGCGGCCGACCGGCTGGGCGAGCGGATGGCCGCGATCGACTGGCGGCAACCGTCGATTCCGGTGATCCAGAACGCCGAAGCGCGCAGCTACACGACGATCGAGGATATCCGCGGTGCGCTGCAGCGCCAGCTGTACCTGCCGGTGCGCTGGACCGAGTGCGTGCAGGCGCTGGCCGCTGGTGGCGCCGCGCGCATCGCCGAATGCGGCCCGGGCAAGGTGCTCGCCGGCCTGATCAAGCGCATCGACAAGAACATCGAGGCACGTGCCATCGGCACCCCGGCCGAACTCGACGCCGCTCGCGCCGAGTGGGCGTGAGCGCAGGCTTTCCGATCCCCGATTCAGCAAGGAACGATTCAAATGAGCAAACCACTGCAGGGTGAAATCGTGCTGGTCACCGGCGCCAGCCGCGGCATCGGCGCGGCGATCGCGGACGAGCTGGCGGCGATGGGCGCCACCGTGATCGGCACCGCCACCAGCGAGAACGGCGCCGCCGCGATCGGCGAACGGCTGGCCTCGCATGGTGGCCACGGCCGCGTGCTGAACGTCACCGACGGCGCGGCGGTCGAAGGGCTGATCGACGGCATCGCGAAGGAATTCGGCGCGGTCTCGATCCTGGTCAACAACGCCGGCATCACCCGCGACCAGTTGCTGATGCGGATGAAGGACGAGGACTGGCAGGCGATCATCGACACCAATCTCACCTCGGTCTACCGCACTTCCAAGGCGGTGATGCGCGGCATGATGAAGGCGAGGAAGGGCCGCATCATCTCGATCGCCTCGGTGATCGGGCTCACCGGCAACCCGGGGCAGTCCAATTACGCCGCGGCCAAGGCCGGCATCATCGCGTTCTCCAAGTCGCTGGCGCGCGAGATCGGCAGCCGCGGGATCACCGTCAACGTGGTGGCGCCGGGCTTCATCGACACCGACATGACCCGCGCCCTGCCGGAAGAATCGAAACAGGCGCTGCTCGGCCAGATCGCGCTGGGGCGGTTGGGCGAGGCGACGGACATCGCCAAGGCGGTGGGCTTCCTGGCCTCGCCGGCCGCGGCCTACATCACCGGGGAAACCCTGCACGTCAACGGCGGCATGTACATGCCGTAGGGCGTGTGGACGCAGTTGTCGCCAGCGGCTCCTTTTTAGGCGACAATTGCGCTTTCGCGCCGGTCATCGGGGGCCGCGCCCTCGCGTTACCGGTGAATCGTGGCGGCCCAGCGGTTTAGCCACTACAATGCGCCGGCCTTTTGCAGGCCTTACGCCGGCACAAACAAACAAATCAATTACTCCTTGAGAGGTATGGGCAACATGAGCACCATCGAAGAGCGCGTCAAGAAAATCGTCATCGAGCAGTTGGGCGTGAAGGAAGATGAAGTCACGGCGAACGCTTCGTTCGTGGACGATCTGGGCGCAGA
>Ga0207664_10000317_pt1 | contig 35844 bp, 42 predicted proteins | sample LARL83metaG_FD_184349 | JGI IMG/M metagenome (GOLD analysis project Ga0207664, IMG submission 184349) | Corn, switchgrass and miscanthus rhizosphere microbial communities from Kellogg Biological Station, Michigan, USA - LAR L8-3 metaG... | ecosystem: Host-associated > Plants > Roots >... | reverse complement strand
GGTTCTGCGGCGGGCTCGAAGCGGTCGTAGGTGTCGATGCCGGCCTCGATGGCCCGACTGTCGGCCACACAGGCGGCGCGATCGGCGGCTTCGCAGCACCAGTCGTCGAACTCGAGCGAGACCGGCTTGAGAATGCACTCCTCCAGGAGCCGGATCAGCTCGGTCGAATCGAGGTGGCTGCTGATGTGGCGGCTGACACGCAGCTTGACGGTCAGGCGGCAGTTGCTGCCGTCCTCTCGATGAGCGTGGACGTGCCCGGTGACCTTGCGGCGGCGGCTGCGGAAGCGGTTGGCGTTCCCGTAGTAGCTGCACAGGGCGGCCGGGATCAGCTTGCCGTGGAAGGCGTCGTTGAGCTTGAGCAGGAGTTCCTGCTCCAGGTCGCACGGCTCATCGAGCTCGTCCTTGCTGCAGCTGAACTGGTAGCCGAGCTTGATGCCCGGAAACCGGTTGTTGGCCATCATGCCACTGTGGAGCAACATCGATTAACCCCCTCCTCGCCCGGGTAGATTTTAAGGATTAAGGCGAGGCACAGACCACTAACGTTAGTTAGTAAACCTACGCCCCGCCTTATAACTGTCTGCTTATCAATGTACATCGGAGCAAAAGAGCAAGATGCCCAAGCTCAACAATGTTATTGCTATTAAAGCATATGTATATTAAATAATCAATGCCACTTCCTGTCAAAAAGACGGCGGGTTATACTACTACTATATGGAGCAGCCGTTAGCAGAGCGGATGAGACCGCGGAAACTTAATCAGGTGGTCGGCCAAGAGCACATTCTTGGCGATGATAAGCTGTTGCCCAAACTTGTGGCCAGTGGCCAACCTTTCTCTTTGATTTTCTGGGGGCCGCCAGGTAGCGGCAAGACCACGCTGGCCAGAATCATCGCCAACGAGATGAATGCCGACTTCATAGAGATCAGCGCCGTAACCGCCGGTAAGGCTGATGTAGCTAAAGTTGTGGAGCGGGCCAGGCGTAACGAACAAGGCGATACTACCCGGCCGCCCTGCAAAACCGTGCTGTTCGTAGATGAGATACATCGTTTCAACAAGGCCCAGCAGGATGCTTTCTTGCCGCACGTGGAAAGTGGCTTGATAACCCTCATCGGAGCCACCACCGAAAACCCCAGTTTTGAAGTGATTACTCCCCTGCTTAGCCGCAGCCGGGTCATAGTTCTGGAGCCGCTAGGCAAACAGGACATCATAAAAATACTGAAGTCTGCCGCCAAGACAGAAAAAATACCGGCTAAACGCTTACCGGCCGCCAGCTTGGACTTGTTGGCCGAACTATCCGGCGGCGATGCCAGGATAGCCCTAGGTAATTTAGAGCTAGCCAATCGAATCGCTAAAGGAACGATTACCAAAGAGGTCATAGAGTCGGCCGCCCAGACACGGATACCCGGTTACGATAAGGCCGGCGAGAATCACTACAATATAATCAGCGCCTTCATAAAGAGTATGCGTGGCAGCCAGCCGACGGCAGCTGCCTATTATATGGCCCGAATGCTCCAAGCTGGTGAAGACCCTAAGTTCATCGCCAGACGGATGGTAATTTTTGCCTCGGAAGATATCGGGCTGGCCGCCCCGGCTGCCCTAAATCTGGCAGTCTCAACATTTATGGCTGTCGAGCGCATCGGGATGCCGGAATGCCAATATAATCTGTTCCACTGCTCGGCCGTGCTATCGAAGGCGCCTAAATCGCGGCAGGTGACCGATGCTATGGGCCAAGCCTTAGCCGCCGCCAAACAATTTCCGGATCTGCCGGTGCCAATCCATCTTCGTAATGCACCCACTAAACTGATGAAAGACCTAGGCTACGGCAAGAACTACAAATGGGAGGCAGATTTCAAGCACCAGGAAGGTTTCTTGCCGCCGGAATTAGAATCGGCTGAATTCTTCGACTGATGACCCTCAATTTATATCTGGATACGATTGAAGCGGTTGACCGCAAAGATGCTGGTAACAGCTAGGGTTGCCAGCAAAACTACCACATCTAGTGCCAGGTTGAAGTGATGCTGATAAATCATCGTATAGCGCAGTAAGTCTACGGCGTAGCTGAGGGGATTTATAGAGGCTAAGAACTTAAGGACTGGCGGTACGTTTGTAAGCGGATAAAGAGCGCTAGACAAGAAGAACAGCGGAAAAATTAAGAAGTTATTGATGCTTTGGAAACCTTGGAAGTCCTCTACCATACTGGCAATCGCCGCGCCGAAACTGGTTAGAGCAAGCGCCAGGGCGATCATAACCAGCAGAGACAGTGGAATTAAGAGCCAGTTATACGGGCGGAAACCAAGAACCAGGGACACGATAAATACGAAAATGCCTTGAATTAAGGAGATGGTGGCTCCGCCAAGAGCATTACCCCAAAGGATTTTAAAGCGACTAACTGGTGCTACAAGCATTTCTTTCAGAAAGCCGAAGCGTTTATCGAAAAGGATCTGCATACCCCAGAAAACTCCCGAGAAAAGAATGGTCTGCATTATTATGCCCGGTACTAAAAATTCTAGGTAGTTGCCTTCACCGGCTTTCTTATACACCGAACCTACACCGTAACCCAAAGCTAGTAAGAATAGTATCGGCTGACCGATTGCACCGACTATGCGGCTGCGCGTCCGGAGATAGCGGACCATCTGTCTGAGCCATAAGATATAGATAACAGGCATTCTTTTTATCCTCTCATCTTATTCATAGTAGCCGTCCGCATATTCAGACCATTGTTAGCATTGCTAGTTTCATCACGCAGGGTTTCTCCGGTCAGGCTTAAATATGCCTCCTCCAGGTCTTTGGTGCCGGTGGACTTTGTCAGCTCGGCAGTCGTGCCGCTGGCTACGATGGTGCCGTGATCGATAATGGCTATGCGCTCAGCCACATCTTCGGCCTCATCCAGATAATGGGTGGTGAAGAATATGGTCATTCCTTCGGTTTTGCTGAGTTTTTGGACATATTTCCAGAGCACGTTGCGGGTCTGGGTATCAAGTCCCAGAGTCGGCTCGTCTAAGAATAAGATTTTAGGATGATGCAATAAGCCGCGGGCGATTTCTAGGCGCCGGCGCATACCGCCGGAGTAAGTCCGCACCAGTGAGTCCTTACGTTCCCAGAGCTCCACCAGTTCCATCAACTCTTTGATGCGATCGTCCTGCTGAGTTTTAGGAATACCGTAAAGCACGGCGTGCAAGCGCATATTCTCATAAGCCGTCAGTTCCTCTTCCAGACTGGGGTCCTGAAAAACGATGCCAAAAGACTTGCGGGCCGCGTCCTGGTCGGTCATCACATTGTGCCCGTTCAGCAGCAGTTTGCCGCTACTGGGCCGCAGCATAGTTGTTAGCATCTTTATGGTGGTGCTTTTGCCGGCACCGTTCGGGCCCAAGAAAGCGAATATCTCACCGGCTTTGACGTCAAAACTGATGTCGTTGACGGCGGTGATGTCGCCCGGGTAGACCTTCACTACGTTCTCGGCTTGTATAATGCTTTTTGGCATCTAACTATTATACCTAAGCCAGCACATCTTTATAATTAGAACCTTTGGCGTAAATTTTCAGGTGCCGGGGATGCATCGACCAATACTGCTGAACAGGCTCCAATATGCGCCAGCTAGCTAAGACTTCCTGACTGCCGGCGAACAGGTTCTGGCTGCCACGCATAGCATCGATAATCACTTGTTCATAGGCATCCGGCAAATCCTGGCCGAAGTATTGATCATAATTAAAATCCAGGGGCAGTTGCTGCAAATTATGGTCGTAGCCCGGCTTCTTAACCCATAGCTCCAGCTCGATACCCTCCCGAGGTTGGATGCGCAGCGTCAAGCGGTTGGCTTCGGAGGCCTTTGACTTCTTGAAATGGACCCTTATCTCCGTGAATTTCTGGTCAAGGGCCTTACCGGTTATCAGACGGATCGGTACTCCGCTCCACCGAGGATCGGCTGATTTCAATTTGGTGCAGACAAAAGTTTCTGTGTTGCTGTCTGAATTTTCCACTTCGCTCGTATAACCTTCATACTGCCCGGCAATTACGCTCTTATCTACCGGCCCATCCAGCTGCAGTTGGTTGAGAGCCTCTAGCCTGTGCCTTGGGACTTCTCGGAAATCGAAAAGATCAGTGCAAGGCTTCATTAGTACCAAAGCCGCAAGCTGCAAGAGGTGGCTCTGCAGCACGTCGCGCAGGGCTCCGGATTGTTCATAGAAATGCACTCGACCTTCGATATCGATTTTCTCTGAGGCGATGATATCTATCCTGGAAATGAAATCGTTGTTCCAGACGTGTCTGAATAAAACATTGCCGCCTAGGAATACAGTGATGTTCTGGGCCATCTCTTTGGCCAGATAATGGTCGATCCTATATACCTGCTCTTCCTTAAAATGCTTGGCTGTTTCCTTGATAAGGTCGTCAGCTGAGCTTAAATCGACGCCGAAAGGTTTCTCTAGCAGTATATTGAAATTCTTGTCATTCAAACCGGAGTTGCCAAGGTGCCTGATTATCGGCAGGACCGCAACCGGTGGCACGGCGAAATAAAATATTATCTGCGGTGTTGCCTTGAAACCGCTGCCGATGGCCGCCAGTCTTTCTTTTAGCTTTATATAATCGTCTGGGGTGCCTAGATCCATCTGAAATATCTCCGCGCCGGCCCGCAAAGACGATTGATCGGCCAGCACCTTATCTACCGACAGGTTCTGCCGGGAAATTCCGACCAGATGAAATTCGGCGGGCAGCTTTTTATTTCTGTTTATTTTTAGCAAGGCTGGAAGAAGATAGCGCTGGGCCAGGTCGCCACTAACGCCGAAGATAACTAAAATAGTCGGGGGCAGTGCCTTCTTCTCATCCATCTTTATCTACCATTATAAAACTGATACACTAATATACGAATGAGCTTTTTGGAAAAGCAAAGCGACCGACATTTTGATGCCAGCCGTTTGGCTAGGTATGGTTTAGGAGTGGGATATGATTCAGACATTTTTTAGTTTAGAGACCGAACCGTTAGCCGCCGAAAAATTATTTAACATCGGGCCGCTAGCTATTACTAATGCCCAGTTGTTCGCCGTTATAACCGGTGCATTTACTGTCGGTCTTCTGTTGCTGGCCGCCCGCTACAGCCAGCTCCACCCTAAAAGCCGGCTGGCATATTATGTAGAGCTCCTGCTTGATGGCATCTGGGGCGTAGCTATCGGCACTTTCGGCGATCGCAAGACAGCCTTGAAACATCTGCCGCTTCTGGCGACACTGTTCATCTTTATCCTTGTCGGCAACTTGACCGGTTCCGGAATGCTGCCGGGTGTCGGGACTATCACCGCCGTCCATGACGGGCATACCAGCCCTCTGTTTCGGCCTTTCACGACCGACCTAAACGCAACTCTGGCTATGGCCATCACCACCATCGGCTTGGTGCAGTACTATGCCCTGCGGGAGCTGGGACTCAAAAAACACCTGCGTCATTATTTTGCCAGTCCTCTCTATAACCCAATGAACCTTTTTATCGGTATCAATGAAGTTTTTGGCGAACTGTTAAGAATTGTTACTCTATCTATGAGGCTTTTCGGCGTTATCTACGCCGGCGAAGTATTGATTGCCGCCGTCGGTCAGCTGACCGGCAACTTAGGTTGGCTGGCAACTATACCGACAGTACTGTTAGAAATTTTCTTTTCGGTTATTCAAGCCTATGTTTTTATGATGCTGAGCGCTACATACCTATCGGTCGCGGTAGGTGGCAGTGATGGGCATAAAGCAGAGGGTGAGAAAGCAAGCGCTACTTAAAGTTAATAAATAAGGAGATAAATTTAATGCAACACGTAGACCCCGCTCTTATCAAAGGACTGGCCATCGGTCTGGGCGCTATCGGCCCGGCAATCGGTGTCGGTTTGATCGGATCATCAGCCGTCGGTGCTATTGGCCGCAATCCGGAAATGCAAGGACGTATTCTTTCGACCGCTTTCGTTATGGCCGGCTTGGTTGATGCCGTCTTAGCCTTCGTATTACTAATCGTATTTACCACTTAGGGAAAAGGATTGATTGAGCTTGTTTAGAATATATCCACAATTCGCCGAAGGCAGCAGCAGCGGAATTTCATCCTTAGGTATCAACCTGAAGGGCTTCCTATTTCAGCTGATCACTTTCCTGATCGTACTGTGGCTGCTTAGACGCTATGTCTTCCCCAAATTGGTGGCGACTCTAGAAGCCAGGCGTAAAGCTCTGGAAGAGAGTCTGGAGCAAGCCCGTCTGACCGAAGAAGCCCTGGCCAGGGCCGAGGCTAAAGCCGAAGAGCTGATGGCTAAAGCCAGAGTTAACGCCGACCAGGCTATGGCCGACGCCAAGACCAAGGTTGATCAGATTATAGCCGCCGGTGAAGATACGGCTTCACAGCGGGCCGCCAGGATTATCAAAGACGCCGAGGAACACCTTGGCCAAGAGCGCGATCGGCTGCACTCCGAACTGAAGAAAGAACTGGCCGATTTGGTAGTTACAACCACCGAAAAAGTACTGCGCCAGAAATTGGACGCTAAGCAAGACCGGGCGCTGATAGAAAAATCGCTGAAGGAGCTGGCTTAAAATGCAGAAATTGAGCCGCAGACAACTAGCCAAGTATGCCGCTGACCGCCTAGAACAAGGCGTTTCCCTAAAAGATGTCGCCGCCCACCTGGCGGCAGTGCTTGCTAGCTCAAAGCGCGGTGGCCAAAGCCGCCAGCTAGCGGAAGATGTCGCCTTCGAGATGGAAAGCCGAGGCTTAAGGACCGAAGCGACTCTTACCTCAGCGCGTCCGCTCGGCGATGATCTAATAGGCCAGTTGGAGAAATTTATCAAAGCTGAGACCAAGACCGATAAAGTCATTATCAACCAAGTTGTAGAGCCGGAAGTTATCGGCGGAGTAAGAATCGAGACGGCGCGGCGCAGTTGGGACCAGACTATAAAAAGAAGATTAACTGATATACGGGAGACATTTTAAGATGAGCAGTACTGATTTTGACGTAAAGACTCTGGCCGATGAAGTTAACAAAGCCATATCAGGCTTGAAACAAAGCGGCCAGGAACAAAGCAGCGGCATCGTCACCCGAGTCGGTGACGGCGTGGCCTGGATATATGGCCTGCGTGACGCCGGCTATGCCGAGATGATCGAGATTGAGACCGACGCTGATCAGCGGGTTTCGGCTTTTACTCTGAACCTGCTGGAAGATGAGATCGGCGCAGTACTGTTGGGCGATGACCAGTTCGTCAAAGCCGGTGCCCGGGTACGTCTGACAGGTAAGGTTCTCTCCGTGCCGGTCGGGCCGGAAATGCTGGGCCGGATCGTTGACCCGTTAGGGCGGCCATTAGACGGTAAAGGCGAGATCAAGACCAAACAGACCGGTATCGTTGAAAAGGCCGCACCCGGAGTTATAGAGCGCAAAAGTGTCCACGAGCCCCTGCTGACTGGACTGACAGCCATTGACGCGATGGTACCGATCGGCCGCGGTCAACGCGAGTTGATCATCGGCGACCGCCAGACTGGAAAGACCGCTATCGCCGTAGATACTATGATCAACCAGGCTAAGCAGCAGACCGGCGTAGTGAACATTTACGTGGCCATCGGTCAGAAGAACGCCAAAGTTGCCCGCTTGATCGAACGGCTTAAGCGTGAAGGCGTGATGGACCAGACCGTGGTAGTCGCTACCTCGGCTTCAGATCCGGCTTCGCTGCAATACCTGGCGCCATATGCCGCCACGGCTATCGGTGAGTGGTTCCGTGACAATAAGCAGCACGCCCTAATCATTTATGACGATTTAAGTAAGCACGCCACCGCCTATCGCCAGATGTCGCTACTGCTGCGCCGCCCTCCGGGCCGTGAAGCTTATCCTGGTGATGTCTTTTACTTGCACTCCCGCCTACTGGAGCGCTCGGCCAAACTATCCGACGAGCTCGGCGCCGGCAGCCTGACGGCCCTGCCGATTATCGAGACCCAGGCCGGCGACGTCAGCGCATACATCCCAACTAACGTCATTTCTATCACCGACGGCCAGATCTATCTGGAAACCGACCTGTTTTACCAAGGTATCCGGCCGGCTATTTCGGTAGGTCTTTCAGTCTCCCGTGTCGGTGGGGCTGCCCAGCCGGCTTCCACCAAAAGCGTGGCCGGTAATCTGCGGCTTAACCTGGCTCAGTACCGTGAGCTGGCGGCCTTCAGCCAATTCAGCAGCGACCTCGACGAAGATACCCAAGCTCAGTTATCCCGTGGACATCTGTTGACCGAACTGTTGAAACAAGCCCAGTACTCACCGCTGTCGGTATGGCAGCAGGTAGCCACTATCCTGGCGGGCACAGAAGGCGCCTTTGACGGCGTGCCGGTAGATAAGGTCAAGGCCGCCCAAGAAGCCCTGCTAACCCACCTGGAGCAGAAAGAAAAGAAGCTGACTGAGAAATTGAACACCGAAAAACCCAGCGACGAAGATAAGAAGAAGATTACTGAAGCTGCCAGCGCAATCGCCAAACAATATCACGGAGTTAAGAAGTAACCTATGGCCCAGACCCAAGCACTAAAACGGCGTGTCCGCTCTGTGAAGAATGCCGGCCAGATAACCAAGGCATTGGAGGTCGTGGCTGCCAGCCGGATGCGCAAAATTCAGTTGCTAGTCAGTAAGAGCCGCAGCTTCGAGGAGCTGGCGGATTCGATAATCAGGCGTATCTCGCCTAGCCAGGAAGCTAAGCAGAGTCCGTTTTTTAATCTTGGCGGAGCAAAGAAAAAGCTGTACATAATCTTTACTAGCGACAGAGGACAAGCCGGAGCGTTCAACTCTAACATCTTCATCCAAGTGCGCAACGCGGTCGCCAAGGACCGGGCTGATGGTTTGGAACCCAGCGTCATCGTTTTTGGCCGCAAAGGAACCGGCCATTTTTCCAGAATTGATGACATCGAGCTGGTCGGAGCCTATGAGGACGTGGAAGATTCTCCGGAAGCCAACTTCTTCTCGCCGGTACTGGAAACCATCATCCATAATTACCAGGATGGCAATTTCTGCGCAGTCGATATCATCTACACCAAATTTATCTCATCCTTGAACCAGCAGGTCCAACAGTTCCCACTGCTGCCGGTGACATTGAATGAGGACGAGCAGACAGACAATACTAATACTGAGATCGTCTATGAGTTCGAGCCGAATCTTGAAACCGTCATCAAGCAGGCTATCCATATTTACGTGGAAGCTAAGTTGATGCAGTCCAGGATAGAATCGGCGGCCAGTGAGAACGCTATGCGTATGGTGGCGATGGGCAACGCCAACCGTAACGCCAAAGACCTGATAGAATCATTAACTTTAGAATTAAACTCTTTGCGCCAGGCTGCCATCACCCAGGAGATTGCGGAAATTACCAGCGGCACAGAGGCTATAGCAGCTTAAAGAAAGGAATTACCATATGGCAGAAACGGCAACAAGAAGTAAGACAAAAGAAGGCATCGTCGTCCAGATCGTCGGCGTGGTGGTCGACGTGGAGTTCGACAGCCATTTGCCGGCTATCTATAACGCCCTGAAGGTCGAGCTTAACGGCAAAACTTTAATGTTGGAGGTGGCTCAGCACCTCAGCCAGAACAGTGTGCGCGCCATTGCTTTGAGCTCAACCGACGGCCTCAGCCGCGGTCAAAAGGTAGTTGATACGCTCGGACCTATATCGGTTCCGGTCGGTGACGCTACTTTGGGCCGGATGTTCAATGTTATCGGCGAACCGATTGACGGCAAGCCAGCACCCAAAAACTATAAGACGGCGTCCATCCACCGTGACCCGCCAGCCTTAGAAGAACAAAGCGGCAAAGTTGAGATTTTCGAAACCGGTATCAAGGTCGTTGACCTGATCAGCCCCTTCACCAAAGGTGGTAAGGTCGGTCTGTTCGGCGGCGCCGGAGTGGGTAAGACCGTCTTTATCCAGGAGTTGATCAACAACATCGCTAAGTTCCACGAGGGCAAATCGGTTTTTGCCGGCGTTGGTGAGCGTACCCGTGAAGGCAATGACCTCTACCACGAAATGGGTGAATCCGGCGTTATCAAGAACACCTCACTGGTCTTCGGACAGATGAATGAACCGCCGGGCGCCCGGCTTCGCATCGGTCTGACCGGATTAGCCATCGCCGAAAGTTTCCGCGATGAGGGCAGCGACGTGCTGCTTTTCATCGATAATATCTTCCGCTTCACTCAGGCTGGAAGCGAGGTCTCCGCCCTGCTCGGCCGACTGCCTAGCGCCGTCGGTTATCAACCAACACTAGCTACCGAAATGGGTGCGCTGCAAGAACGTATCACTTCGACTAAAAAAGGTTCCATTACCTCCGTGCAGGCAGTCTTCGTGCCGGCCGACGACCTAACCGACCCGGCACCGGCTACCACATTCGCCCACCTGGATTCGACCATCGTGCTCAGCCGCGCCCTGACGGAACTTGGTCTGTACCCGGCGGTAGATCCACTAGACTCTAACTCCACGGTACTTGATCCGGAAATCGTCGGCGATGAGCACTATGAGGTCGCCCGTGAAGTCCAGCGCGTGCTGCAGCGATATAAGGACCTGCAGGACATTATCGCCATCTTGGGTATGGAAGAACTGAGCGAGGACGATAAGGCCTTGGTTGGCCGCGCCCGCCGTATCCAACGCTTCTTGACCCAGCCATTCTTCGTCGGCGAGACCTTCACCAACATACCGGGCCAATACGTACCTTTGAAAGAAACTATCCGCGGCTTCCGCGAGATCCTGGACGGTAAGCACGACGATAAGAGCGAACAAGCCTTCTATATGAAGGGTACTATCGACGAAGTTAAGGATAAATAACAATGCTCCGCTTCCAGCTGGTGAGTGTCTCAGGAATGAAATTCGATGATGACGTATATGAGGTGTTAGTGCCGACCAAAGACGGCGTGATCGCCATCTTCGAGGACCATATGCCTCTGATAAGCGCCGGCGTTCCTGGAGTTATAAGCATCCGGCAACAGCAATCCGACAAAGATGATGATATGCGCCATTTCGCCGTCAACGGCGGCATTTTGGATATCGACGGCAAGACCCTGCGCTTCTTAAGCGAAGAGGTCACCGCCCCGGAAGACGTCAGCGAGAAACAAGCCGAAGAAGCCCTGGCCCGGGCTCAGGCATTAATAAGCGGCGCCGGCAGCCGAGCAGCTCTGGAAGAAGCCCATCATATGCTGCGACACTCTACGGCCCAACTGCATATCGCCCGCTTGAAGCGTCGCAAACACTAATTTGCCAGAGCTACTTTTTCTCTCAAGTGATCAAGCAAGTACTTGGCGTTTAATTCTTCGCCTGTCACCTTCTTAACTAGTTCAGCTGAGGTATAGCGCCGGCCTTGGGAATGGATATTTTCTCGTAGCCAACCAAGAAAACCGCTAAAATTACCGGCAGCAAAGTCTTTTTCCATATCTGGCAGAGCTTTTTTGGCGGCATTGAAGAACTGGGCGGCGTATAGGTTGCCCAGCGTATAGGTTGGGAAATAGCCTATTGAGCCGTGCGACCAGTGTACGTCCTGAAGAACGCCCAGCGCGTCATTGGGTACATCCAGACCTAAGTATTTCTTTACTTTTTCATTCCAAGCGGCCGGCAAGTCGGCTACATTCAAATCCCCCTCGATCAAGGCTTTCTCGAGTTCATATCTAAGAATGATGTGCATATTATAAGTGACTTCATCGGACTCGACCCGGATCAGATTAGGCCTGACCCGGTTGAGCCAACGGTATAGCTGCTCAGGGCTATAGCTGATACCCGGAAACAGTTCCGTGAGTACCGGGTGTAGATAATTGGCGAAGGCTCGGCTGCGGCCGACGAAATTCTCCCAGCTCCGGGATTGTGATTCGTGAATACCCAGTGATACGGCTTCACCTAAGGGGGTACCGAAATGTTCCTCGGGCAAACCTTGTTCATACAGACCGTGCCCCACTTCGTGAATCGTCGAGCCCAGGCTTACCCAGAAGTCTGTTTCGTCGTAGCGGGTAGTAACCCTCACGTCTGTGGTATGAAAAGATATAGTGAAGGGATGTGGACTGACATCAATGCGGCCGGCATCCATATCGTATCCAAGCTGGCGAGCTATCCTGTCGCTCAACACCTCTTGGGCGGCTTTTGGATAATTAGACGCTGCGATTACGGCCGGCTCAGATTTGACCGAGGCGATTAGCTTAGATAGCTCTTGGCCCAGCGGCTTGAATACGGCATCAACGCTGCCGGTTGTCATTCCGGGCTCAAATTCGTCAAGCAGCGCATCATAGGGCGAAGTCTTGTAGCCGAGAAGTTCGGCTTCCCGCTTCTTCATTGCCAGCATCTCTTCCAAAATAGGAGCGAACAGGGCGAAGTCTTGTTTTTTGCGGGCCTCCACCCAGACACCGAAGGCTTTGGTAGTCAACAGACTCATTTTCTCAACGAATTCCGTCGGCAGTTTGCGGGCCATATCCAGATCACGCTTGGTCTCTCGGACTACCGTCTTTTGATCGTCACTCAAACCGGAAAAGATTCCAGGCTCGCTCAGTTTAGCAACCAGATCATAAGTCTCTTGTTTGGTCAGCCGGTTATGAAAATCACTGCTCAGCAATGCGTTTACTTCGCCTCGGTAGCTGTGCGCACGAGCCGGCAGATTGACTTCTTCATCCCAGCTAAGCAGAGACAGGGCCGAGCCGTATTTAGCCAGCGTTTTAAGCTCCGTCACTAATTTCTCGTAACTTTCCATTATGTCCAATATAGCAGACACAGCCGAAGATATCTGTCAGGCGTTTAACTGTTTTATAAAAGGTGTGGATAGTAGTACACTGTATACTTGTATTATGGTAGATAAGTTGGAGACTAACGAAGATTTTCTTCGTAACTATTACTCAAAGTATCCGGTCCGCCTGATAAAGAAAGGTAGACCGTTATTTTACCAGGGAGAAATACCGCGCACCGCATACTTCGTTAAGAGCGGAGTGATTAAGTTTTATAACATTACCAGCAACGGCGAAGAAAAAATCGTTGGTTACGAAGGCACGGACAGCCTGATGCCTAACGAATGGATTTTCGGCAAATCACCGGTCTCGCTTTATTATTACGACACTTTCACCGATTGCGAAGTCTACTCCATCCCCCGAGTCGAGCTGATGGATATCATCAATAACGACAAGCAGGTGGCGATTTCACTGCTCAACCGCTACATCTCTATGTATATCGGCTCCACTATGCACCTGCACGCCCTGGAACAGCTAAAAGCCCGTGAGAAGTTGCTGCACATCCTTCAGTACTTAGTGCTGCGTTTCGGCACGGAAGTCAGGAAGAATTGCTACCGCATATCCCTGCGCTTGACCCATCAGGACATAGCCAACTTAGTCGGTTTGACGCGCGAAACCGTCAGCACGGAAATCAGCAAACTACGTAAAGACGGCGTCCTGGAAATAGTCGACCTGCACTACGAAGTCGACACCGACAAAGCCCTGCGCATCGTCGGCGAGAGCGATTTTAACGACCTGACCCTTTAGTCTTCTTCGTCTCTGGCGGTCGGATTTAGGGTTTCGTTGACTACTTTTACCAGTTCTTTAGGTGAGCTCCAGGCTTTTAGAATGTAGCGCGTGGCACCGTGCTTAAAGGCCTCATCGATCTCTTTCTGTTCGTCGTAATTACTAAAAACGATGATACTCAGATCAGGGTCCTTATCCTTGGTTTCGAGTTTCTTTAAAAATTCCACGCCGTCCATCTTAGGCATCCGCAGATCCAGGAGAATAAGATCGGGTTTATGCGATTCAAAAATTTGAAGGGCCTCTTCGCCGTTTAAGGCCGTAGAAACGTCATGCCCTTCCTTCTTCAGCACCATTTCATAAGCTTCGTTAAGCAGTTTTTCGTCTTCGACTATCAGTATTTTTGCCATTTATCCTACCTTTACAACAATTGCCTATTATACATAAAGACTTGAAAAATCCTTGTTAATTTTTTCCTTTTTTCTTTCTGGGCAAGTTAATTATAAAACTACTCCCCTTACCCAGCACCGATTTAACATCGATTGAACCGCTGTGCAGTGTAATGACCTTATAGGCCCAGTAGAGTCCCAGACCAGTACCACCGACTTCGACCGATAATGGGTTAGGAATGCGTGAGAACTTTTGGAACAGCTTAGGGAAGTCTTTCCTGGCGATACCGACTCCCTGGTCCTGAATGATTACTTGGATCTGAGTGGCTGAGCACTTCACACTGACTGTAATCTGGGTTTCGGCGATGGAATAATTTATGGCGTTGTCCAGGATATTTTCAAAAACCATCCGGAGGCGTTCAGCGTCACCATCAACATAGACTGGATTCTTCGGTGCGGCAAACGCGATCTCTTGTCTATGCTGCTTGAGTTTGTCTTTGAATTCGCTAATAACTACTTCTAGAGTTTGAGCAATATCAACCTTGGTTTTCCTGAGTTTAAAGGTATCCGAATCAATGCGGGCAACCCGCAGCAGGTCGTCGATTATGCGCAACTGGCGGTCATTACTCTCGTGAGCCCGTTCTATGAACAGCCTCTGATGCGGGGTCAGATCCTCAGCAAAACCGTCCAGTAATAGATTCAGATACTGTTTGACACCGGTAGCCGGAGTACGCAGCTGATGGCTGGCGATACCGATAAACTCATCTTTTATCTGGTTTAGTTCTTCCAGCTTGATATTGCGCCTGACTAATGAAGCGGCCTTCTTGTTGAGTCGGATTTCTCTGGCTCTCAGGTCTTCAACTTGCTGCTGCAAGTCCTTAATGTCTCGTTTTCTCCGGTCAGTGTTACTCAGCCGTTTAGGTTGGCTTCGCGCACCACGTCCGGGGAGAGGTAATATCCGAATACGACGCATAGTTAATATACTACCAGATATAACTATTAACACCTTAGGGCTATTCCCTTTTTATGGTTATTATGTTAAAGTATTCTAACTATGTCGGAGTTGCCTAAATATAGGTACGAGAAATTAAAAGCCGAAAAAGCTACGACCGAAAACATTCGGCAAGCTTTCGCCGATTGGGAGACTAACCCTATCGGCGGTGACCCATATATCGCCCAGATCGGGATAGCCGCCGCTGACTTGATAGACAGCTACCAACCGTTTAGAAATACCATTGATTTTTTGGTTGAGGCCAAGAATGACCCAAGCGGGTATTTCAGAAAACTTATGATGCCGGGTGAATCCGTTACTCAGGGCAGGATCCTGACCAGTGAATATGCCGCCAATCTTGTGCGTTGCGCCATACAATATAACTTTCTCAGATTCCCCTCTGACAAGAGTTTTCCGCGTGATTATCAAGATGCCGCAGCAATAAAGGAGACTATTGTGTCCTGGTACGAGGATAAGCCCGAGGGTTATTTAGAAGATAGCCGGGCAGACGTGCTGGAGATGAACCTGATGTACAGAATTATCCAGACTAATATTCCCGAGAGGTATAAGGGCGTTCAAATCGCCCGTTATGTCCTGGGCGATGAGTTCCCCGCCGAAGTCTACGGCCTTGATGTCGGATCGAGTATGGGCGAGGGCTGGAGTCAGCTGGCGATGGTGGAAGACTACCCATTCGACCACTTCGAAGCTATGGCAGTCGATCCAGCCACTGGCCTAGCCATACCAAGCCCCCATCAGACCGAAATAATAAACCGTGAGATAAACAGGCCCCTGCCTATTGGCTACAGTATGGGAGTCGATCTGACCAACCCCAAGGACCCGCGGGAGGTCGAGACCAGCAATTGGATATGGAGTAATCGCCGGCCGATGGAGCTAATAGACCGTCAACTGATAAATAAGGATTATGCCTTAGCTACCGCTTCACTGCCTACACTGGGCTTCATAAGAGGCAACTTCGCTAAAACCCGCGATAAGGACGAGGTTCGTGCTGAAATTCAGAAGTTATGGCCGGAAAAACCGCAGAAGCTTAATCTGGTCACGATTTTTACAGCTGCTTATGAAAGTTCTGACCAGGAGGTAAGCATATTGCTGGACCACGCCGCTGAGCTACTGGACGAAGATGGTCTTTTATTATTACAGGAACCAGTAGACATAGACCCCAGCGCCCCCAACGGACTTAGGTTTTATGATGATTTTAGGATTCCGTTCGTTTATAAGCTGGTGGCTATTTGGCCGCATAAACCGGAGCGCGGCGTCCGGGTGTTGGCGGCTTACGACAGCGGCCGCTGCCGAAGCGCCATTATCAACCCGGGGGTATAAAAAGTTGGTCAGCGTTTGATTCTACCAAGAGCCTTGGCGGCTATAGAGGCGTACTGTTTCATAAACTTGTGGTGCTCTTCGCCGATTCTATCGATTGTCTCAAAATAGCTGAAAATAATCGCTCCGCCGTCACGAGCACCCGGTAGCGGGTATATCGCGCTGCAGGCGATGCCGCCGCCGGCTTGGTTGAAGCGGGCGTCTTCCGCCGACAAGTCCGGTGTAAACAGGTACTGCCAATCGCTGGTTATCATATAGTGGCCGCTACGGATGGCGATAGCGATATAGTTTTCTTTGTTACTAAGAGGTATCTTGATCTCTCTGAAGGGTTTGGAAGACATATTGAGCGTGCCTTGGGCCAACTCTGTGCGGGCCAACGCTATCCTGTCGATAGTTTTGGCCTTCTTATTGACCAGCAATAAAACAACTATACCCAGCCCGAACATAGTAGTTACGGATTTGTCGTGAAAGGGGGCGTCGGCAATGGCTTGAAACAGTTGCTGATCCGTCTTGGCAGACTTAAGAAGCTCTTCTATTCCGGAGTAATACCTCTCATTTACGGGTATATGCGGGATTCCCATTGCTTTAAATTATAACAAGACTGCTGAAAGTGGACAGAAATTGTGACATTTATCTAAGTTTTTACATAGATTTTTTGCAAAAAGAGCTATAATAATTTCGCCAAAAGGAGCCTTAAAAATGATTAAACGCCGAACTTATTATGTCGGATTCGTCTTATGGAGTGCGATTTACCTTATCGGGACTATAATCGCTCCCGTCGCACCTAACCGTTTTAATTTAACCGTAACTCAGACTCATTTATTGCAGATGACATTCGCGATTCCGATTGTGCTGGTTTGGCTGGCGGCAGTTTATGGTGCGGAGCGTTTTAAATCCTACACTCAAAGAATAAAGAATGATCCCGACGGTAAAGCTCTTGATGGAGTGGCCAATGGCCTGAATATCCTTATGATTTCAGTCCTGGCTGGTGGTCTGGGCAGCATTTTACGGCCCTGGGCACTCAAAGATGGCTGGATACGAACATTTACCATCTGTTACGGATACTTCCAAGTACTCTTGCCACTGTTGGCATACTGGATAATGTTCAGGGGTTCACGCTGGCTGAGAGTTATCACTTCGAAGAAAAAGGAGCGCCGCGCCGCCTGGCTACCTATCCTCGTCATTATCATTCCGATAGCCGTTATATACCTATTCTTGATACTGCATTATCAGTATCGCAACGACACGCCCAACCCCACCAACTATAGTTCATTCTACTTGCCGGATTATTTAATAATTTTGAGCCTAGCCCTGCCGTATCTTGCGGCCTGGGCGCTGGGCATCAAGGCGGCGATGAACCTCGGCCTCTACTCCAAAAAGGTCAAAGGTATTCTCTACAGGATCGGCTTTAAAAGAATTACTTTGGGCATATATACCATTATCGCTTTCGCTATCTTGTTGCAGATGCTGGTGGCGTTCTCGACTACCATAGCTCAAATTGGATTAGCCGGCATCCTGTTGATTATTTATGCCATTGTAATCCTGTATTCTATTGGGTTTTTACTAGTTGCAAGCGGTACTAAGAAGCTTAATGAGATAGAGAGTATCAATCAATGAGTAATTCGGGCTTATTTGAACAGGTAGTCGCAATCACCCAGGAATATCTGGGACCTGCTGCGAATAGGTTCGTTATGCGCATTTTAGATTCGCATTTCCAAAAAGAACCCCGGCAGCTGAAGTCAGACGATATCCCGGAGCTGAGCGAATGGATAAAAGTATCGCTTGGTCTTCTAACAGATGATAAACGTATAGTAGATGAGTGCGAGCATAAGATATTGAAGTTAATTTAACGCTAAACGCCAGTGAGCATCAAGAAAGAACCGCAAACTATAAACGAGCAATCCCCGAGCGATCTTTTGCATAAATTAAAAGGTGCCGAGCAGCGGTTGGCAGATTCCCAGCATCTGCATAACGCGCTTATTGAGAGCATCGGTGATGGCCTGATAATCGTCAATGAATACGGCGTAATCAATGAAATAAATAAAGCGGCTCTTGATATGTTGGGATATGACCGTGAGGAAATGATTGGTGAATGGCTGCCACGGGCGCTACCCAGTAAAGACAAAGACGGTAACGATCTGCCCCCCACCGAGCGACCTAGCCTAAAATCGCTTATTACCGGGCATCCGGAAACCGCTATCACTACTTATACCCGCAAAGACGGATCAAACTTTCCGGTTTCCGGCACTGCAGCTCCATTGATGGTAGAGGGCAAGCCTAAGGGATCGATAATCGTATTCCGGGACTTTAGCCGTGAAGTCCTGGTCGAGCGGGCCAAAAATGAATTCGTGTCCTTGGCATCACATCAACTCCGGACTCCTATAACTTCAATACTTTTATACATCGGCTTGATCAAATATGACGAAAAGGGCTTAAGTGCCGAAATAAAAGATTATCTGAAGCGGATAGAAATGTCAGCTCAGAGTATGCAGCAATTAGTCGGCGACTTCCTTAATATCTCCTCGCTGGAACTTGGCGGCGTGGAAGCCCGACCGATTCCGATCGATCTGATAGAACTTATCAACGACCAGATATCAGAAATCATCGGACTGGCAGCTGATGCCGGTGTTAAGATTTCATTTTCAGAACCTAAGGAACCAGCCACCGTAAGTACCGACCCCGCTCTGCTAGGCCAGGCTATCCATAATATAATGACCAATGCTATCCGCTATAAGGCAACCTCGGCGGCGGAGATAAAAATCAAAATTAAAAAGCAGCCTCAAAATTACGTAATTACTGTTGCCGATAATGGTATAGGTATCCCCGAGGATTCCCAGCATAAGATATTCCAACGGCTCTATAGAGCCGACAATGCGGTTAAGCAACATACCCAAGGGACAGGCCTTGGACTATACTTGGTCAAAAAGATAGTGGAAACGTTGGGTGGCAAAATTTGGTTCGAGAGCCAAGAGAATGTTGGCACCACCTTTTTCATACAGCTTCCTAAAAATAGGTTTAAGTTGCCGGTTATAGAATCTATGCAGCGGTAGGGCGGAGTCTTTCGGCGGATCGGGGGCCACGGCCGCTTCTCAGCGAGAGCTGGCGTAGAAATGTCGAACTACCATTCCGGCTTCATACAATCCTCATTCATACTATGGCCTTCCTCGGCTATTAATTTTTCCAGGTGATCGTAAGTATTCAAAAGTTCTGACTTATCGGAAAAGACTGCCGGGCGATAAAATAGCTTCAAGTAACTCAAGACATCGTCATCATAACCCTGGTGTTCGGCATATTGAACCACGCCCCGCCCGCTAATTGGATACTCTTTGACTTCCCCGATCAAACGGTTCAGCTCCTGCCGACTTGGTAAGTGTTCCAGATATATCATAGCCACCTCCTGTACTACTTACATAGCCGAGTAAAGTGTGCGCGGCGCCCTTGGGTTTTCCATTAAGTGATGGGCCACCGATACTACCCACATAGCTACGGTAGTCAACGCTATCAGGATCACGTAATCGGAAATGGCGTAAATCAATCCAAGTGCCGTCAAAACGACCAGCAAGGTGCCGAAGGTTAGACCGATAACATCCCAGCCGGTGCTAGATAATTTATCAAAGGCGAAACCAGCCAAAAGCGTAATCGCTCCTAATATGGCCAGCCCGGTCACGACCCACCTCGTGCTGGATACTAGCGGCCAGTCATAGTTGTTATAGTAGACTCGCTCCAGAACAACCGCACTTCCCGCGCCGAGCGTCGTAACGGCGTCCTTCCAAGTAATTTTCATAATATTATTCTCCCTATCTAATGTTAATAAGCCGTCTTCTCATTCGGCTTCAACCGGCCCCTCCCTTCCATCTAATATCTTGCCTGTGTGTGTGTATTTTTTCTGTGCCGGCTATCACCGGCAGCTAGTGTTTGCTCTTAAGGCGTATAATGTAGTTAAAGGAGAAGACTACAAATGCAGGCCGCGGCACCTAAGCAATCAAGGCTGGTGAAAGAGTTTCTTAAAGGCCGCAGTTTACAGTTCCGAAACAGAGAATTAATTTTACGGGCTTCAGAAGAACCGCAAGGCGTATATTACATAGAGTCCGGGTTGGTAAAGGTTTATTCCATATCCGATCAGGGCGAAGAAAATATCCATATTATATATAGACCGGGGGAAATATTCCCGCTTAGCTGGATCTTTACCGGCCTGTACCGCAACGTCTTTTATGAATCGCTTGGTCCCAGCAGAGTGTATCGTTTGCTAAAAGAAAAATTTCTTGAACTTATCAAGGATTCTGATGAAATGTCATTCGATTTACTGATGATGTTCGCTCTGCAATTCAGCGTTTTCACAGATAGGCTAGAAAACCTGCAATACACTGACGCCCAAGCAAAAGTGGTTTATCGGCTGCTATTCCTTGGGGGACGTTTCGGTCAACGAAAAAACGGTAAATTAGTCATTGAAGCACCTATCACACACCACCATATCGCCAACTCCGTCAATTTGGCGAGGGAAACAGTCAGCCGCGAAATAGAAAAGCTGGATCAAGCTGGGTTGATATCGCTTCAAAAACGTCGAGTCGTTTTGGAAGACATCGAAGGCCTGAAAAAAATAATCGGCGAGACTGTCAGCCCTAACCTTTGGGGTCTGAAATAACCTCATTGGTAGCTATTATTTGAACCCGTTCCTTAGTATCCATTGGCTGTCCCATAGGTAGCAGATAGCCCTGCCAGACCTGGCAGCAGATATGCAATTCCAGATGGGTCCCATCGGCAAACTCCGACTCATCCTTAACTTCGTACATCCGATACTTCCCCATTGCTAAAAGCTGCTCGGCTATACGAGAATTATGGGTTGTAGCTAAGATATCACCGGTGCTACTGGCGGATATCCGAGCATACTGAACGTTATCCAGATCAAGTATTCGACTACGCTCTTTGGTCTCGCTAAGACGGTACTTTCCTTCTTTAATAACCCTTATCACAGGAAGATAGTATGCTCCGTCCTAATGCTGATTACTGTGACGGCAGTTACAATTCGATTGTGATTCCCGGCACTGAGAATATTTGGTATAACGGCTATATTCATCTTACATACCACTATTTGCGAGAGGTGGGTAATAAGGATGTATAGAGGAGCTAGCCAATGTTTTTGCATAGAGAAAAAGGTAACAAGCAGTCAAAAACAAAGATAAACTACGATGATTATATAGCCGGTCATATGGAGCCGCCTGAGCACCATAGGTACGATATCTCCCCTGAACTTGAGGACGAGTTACTGTCTAATCGGTTCTTTTTAAAAAGACGCGTCTGGAAAAATATGGACAAGATCAAACGCTCAAAAGCTACTGTAGATAAACCGCACCGTGAAGATAAGCGAACTATTTACCAGCAACGTCATCTATCTGTCTAGGGCGGCAAACGAATTAGTTTTCTAACGCTGAAAAGCAGCCTGCTTCAAAACCCTTGGCTGGGGAAGAGGGATTCGAACCCCCGATCCTGGGACCAGAACCCAGTGCCTTACCGCTTGGCCATTCCCCATCGTCGCAACAGCTTCCAATTATAGCTTTTTGTTGGGGTAATTTCCAGATGGCGCTATACTTGTTTTATGCATCCAATAGATCGTAAAGAACTGTGGCACGCCGAAGCCACTTTGATAATCGGCATTATTTTGCAACTTACTATTTCAAAGAAATTAATGATCGGCCCCAAATATACGGTGGCTTTTTTGATATCTTTACTGGTACTGGCTGTAGCCTTTACGGCGCCCCGCCGGCATATCGGTAAAGCTACCTCGCACATTACAATTGCTACCCTTTTGATCGCTTTAGTTTCTATTGCCAACGCCGGCGAGTTGGCTCTGCTGACGAATGCTCTTATCCACGGCTCGGATATACCTGGAAAAAGTTTGTTGAGCGGTGCCTTCGCAATTTTTCTAACCAATATAATCGTCTTCGGTCTCTGGTACTGGGAACTGGATAGCCCTGGCTTAAGTGGCCGGCACAAGAAAGCTGATGATCATTTTCAATTTCCTCAGACCGATCAACCAAGTCAATGGGAACCTCGCTTCACCGACTACCTCTACACTTCCCTAACAAACAGCACCGCCTTCAGCCCTACTGACACTATGCCACTGACCCATGTAGCCAAACTGCTGATGAGCGCCCAGGCGCTAATAGCCTTGATCACTGTAGTCCTCGTTACCGCCCGAGCGGTAAACATCCTAGGTTAATAATATCCGGATGATAGCCCGAGCACCCGGGTTTATCCCGTGCCTGGCGCGATAAGAAACCGCGAAGGGGTTTCTTATATTAATATCCTAGGTTAAGCGCGAAGCTACGACCGTCCAGTTCACAACGTTCCACCAGGCTTCCACATAATCCGGTCGCCTATTCTGATAACTCAAATAATACGCATGCTCCCAAACGTCCAGACCAAGCAGCGGTTTTTTACCTTCCATCAGCGGACTATCTTGATTGGCTGTTGAGTATACTTCAAGCTTCTCACCGTTTTTGACCAACCAGGACCAACCGGAGCCGAAGCGGTTCAAAGCTGCCTCGGTCATCTTAGCCTTCAGTTGGTCAAAGCCGCCGCAGTCGGCTGTAATTTTTTCTAGCAATGCACCTTCCGGGGCGTCAGGACCGCCAGGTTTCATACTTTCCCAGAACAGTGTGTGGTTGTGATGGCCTCCGCCGTTATTTATAACTGCCGTTTTGATATCTTCCGGTAGGTTGTTGGCGCCAACCAGCAATTCCTCGATTGTCTTGCCACTAAGCTCCGGATGCTTAGCCAGGGCTTCATTGAGCTTTGTAACATAGGTATTGTGGTGCTTGGTATGATGGATTTCCATCGTCTTTGAGTCGATATGCGGCTCAAGGGCCGTGTAATCATAGCTCAGTTTAGGTAGTTCAAACATATTATCTCCTTCCTTTATTAGCGTCTTTCTTATTGATCCTGGTGACCACAGGCAGCTCGGCATCGGACCTATGGGCGATTGCTGATTGTAGATAAATTAATGCTCCGACTAATAGCAGAGATTCAAGCAGTGACCAGATTCCCGGCACCTGGTGAGTATAACCACCGAAGAAATTGGTCGAGAATTTGAATGGACTGACCGCAAGGTAAGCATTCCAAGTGAACCAGAAGAGCCCGACCAGCAGTGCTGACCCGTTAGCGAAATTTCTAAATAAACGGCTGAGTTTAATTTTGAATAATCCTGCGGCTGCCCAAAGCTCGCCGACGATTATCAAAAAAGCGGCAGCACGGCTGGCACTAAGACCCTGCAGAGAAAAATTAGCCTCGAAATCGGATACCGTAAGAATCTGCGATATGGCCATTATGAATAATACGATGCCCACCAAGCCGCCTAGCATCCATTGCCGCGATGAAAGCGCTGGGGGATTTATAGCTACCGCGGTCCAACGTCTTCTAACAAATTTCTCGGCCATAGGGAAATACCTCCAATTATCTAATAGCTATAGTACCACTCTGAAAGTTCTGCTTACAGCTCGTTAGCTTTGCGCCAGTCTGCTATATCTTTATGATGACCGCTTAGCAAAACTTTGGGCACACTGAGACCTTGGAATTCTTCAGGCCTGGTATATTGTGGATGCTCACGGCTGATGCCGTCGCTGAAACTTTCCAACTCGGCGCTGGTAGCGCCTCCAAGCACACCTGGTATCAGACGCGTCACGGCGTCAACGATTATCATAGCTGGCAGTTCTCCGCCTGTCAGCACATATTCACCAATGGAAACCTGCTCGTCCACCAGACTGACTATTCGTTCATCGTAACCTTCATATCGGCCGCAGATTATGATGAGGTCGTCCCCATTCTTGGCCAGCTCTTGGGCTTTTGATTGATTGAAGGATTGACCACGGGGCGTCATTAATAATACCTTGGCGCCCGGGCATACTTTCTTAGCCGATTCCACGGCCGCGAATAACGGTTCGGGTCGCAGCACCATCCCGTCACCGCCGCCGTAAGGGATATCGTCGACTTGTTTGCGCGGACCGATTCCAAAATCACGCAAATCGATCAGCTGGTACTCAACCAGTTTATTCTTCTGGGCTTTCCACAGCATACTGCTGCCAAGAACGCCCTCGAACATTTCCGGAAAAAGCGTGATTATCTGAATTGTCATAAGATGGTATTTTCTATACGTCCAGGTCGTCAAGGTCGGCCAGTTCGGCCCGTGTGCGGGTAGCCAGGTCGGAGCTGTCTTCTTCTGGCTCTTCTTCGGCTACTGGTTCTGGCGCGGGTGCCGATTTAGTCTTCTTTGGCTTGTCCTCGGTAGGAGCTTGGGTATCGTCCTGGGCGGTCGTAGTGTCATCACGGGGTGGGCGCGGTCCGCCGACATCAACTATCTTAAGGTTGTACCGGGCGTCATTCTTGGTCCCTAGTGCCCTAAGTAATGTCCTAAGACTTTGGGCTGTAGCACCGCGCTTTCCGATAACCCGTCCTAGGTCATCCGGTGAAACGGTAAGCTCAAGCAGGACGCCTTTTTCATCAATACGACGCTCAATTTTGACGTCGTCGGGATTGCTGACAAGAGATTTAACTATATATTCTATGAATTGCTGGTCGATACTGTTTGCCATCAGGTAAGTCTCCTTTAGAGTTAAAACGCTGCTTATTATTATAGCAGCTCAAAGAAATTGGCTAATGCTTAGGTGCTAGGAGGATTGATTAAGCTTCTGGGGCTGATTCTTCAGCAGCTTCATCGGCAGCTGGTGCTGGCTCAGCAGGTGCTTCGGGCTCTGAGACTGGTGTTTCTTCCGCTGGCGCGTTTTCCTCTGCCGGTGCTGGCTCAGCAGCGGGAGCTTCTTCGACAGCTGTTTCCTCAGCAGTAGACTCTTGCGTCACTTCTTCAGCTGGCCGGTTGCGGCGCAGTTTATCTTGGTTGCGGATATTGCGGCTGCGGGTTGTCGGTTCACTGACCCAATTAGGTAGCTTTAGGCCTTCTTTTTTGAGGAGCATAGCCACTCGGTCGGACGGCTGAGCGCCGTTTCCAAGATAAGTCTGAACCTTCTCTTTATCAAGCGTAGTTGTCTTGCTGTGCGGATTATAACTGCCTAGGTAGGCGACGACTCGGCCGCTGCCTGGGCTGAAGCGGCTATCTTGAACAACCACCCTAAATTGGGTGTGGCCTTTGCGGCCGGTGCGTTGCATGCGAATAGCTAACATATCCAGACTATTTTACAGATTACTACCCCTGTTGTCAACCATTATCTAGACAGGTAGTTTTTTAAGGCGAATTTTATGACCTTTAAATTTTCTGGTTTTCGTAGTAAGACAGAGCGGCAGCCGCGGCGGCAACCTGAGCAGCTTGTTTGCTAGGCCCGGTTCCCTCGCCTTTGAGTTCATTGTTTACAAAGACGCCGATGACAAACGTCTTATCGTGATCTGGACCGTCTTCACGCATAACTTTATAGATGGGTGTGAAGCCTTCACGGCTTTGTACGATCTCCTGTAGCCTGGACTTCGGATCAAGCCACGAACCGCTGTTAAGAATCTCCGGTAAGGTTGGCAGAAGCGTGCGGTTGATGAATTCTTTGGATGGCTCGTAGCCCTTGTCCAAATATAACGCTCCGACCACGGCTTCGTAGGTATTGGCCAGAATCTGCTCACGGGCCCGGGCCGAACCTCGCTTTTCGCCGCGACTTAAACGCAGCAGCGGTTCAAAGTTCTCCCGGTCGGCGGCGGCACTGATGCTCTCGGTGCGCACCAGGGCGCTGCGCCAGTTGGTCAGAATGCCTTCTGGCTCTTTGTAGTTGTTATAAAGATACTCCGTGACCACCAGCTCCAAAACTGCGTCGCCTAGGAATTCCAGTCGTTCGTTATGTTCGCTGGCTGTTTTTTTATGTTCATTGATGTAGCTTCTATGGGTAAAAGCCGTGATCAGTAACTGGATGTCATTAAAACCGCCAAAGTGGTCTTGGGCAAATTTCTGGTAAAGTGATGAATCCATAACGTTTAGCTAGCTACTCCTTCTCGGATTAATTCTTTGCTTCTCTGATCTTTTTCAGACCAAGCAATATTAGTTTGCCAATATCTTCGTACTCTATCTTATCCAGAGCATCCTGAGATTCCAGCCAAGACAGGCTGTTCATCCATTTCTCGGGTTTGATCTGGTCCGTCTTACCGGCAGCTTCCACTAAGAATATCTCGGTGGTCATCAGCACCAGGCTGTTGGCCCGGCGGTAGCGGAAGTTGATCTTGCCCAGCCACGGTCCGACTTTCATTTCCTGGAGTCCGGTTTCTTCCCGGATTTCCCGCTCGGCCGTCTGGCGCGGGCTTTCGCCTTCCTCAATATGTCCTTTGGGTATGGTCCAGCGCCCCTTGCTGTCTTGCAGCAGTAAGAGTTCGATCTTGGATGGATTAGCGGCTGAACGGCGATAGACTATACCGCCGGCGGTCGGCTCGCGGACCACTTCATTGATGCCGGGCCGGTGCTCGCGCACAAAATTTTTAAAGCCGCGTATTGGCTTGGGTCGTTTCATAGGTCTTTAAGATTATTCCTTAATGTCTTTTTTCTTGGCTTTGGCTTTTTTTGGTTCTGGTTGCTCCTGGTTGCGCAATAGCGTACCAAGGACTCCGTTGATGAACTTCGAGGAGTTCTCGCCACCGAAAGCCTTGGCCAGCTCGACCGCCTCATTGATGACAACTTTCGGCGGCACGCTTTTGTCGTGCGTCAGCTCATAGGCCCCGATGCGTAGGATTATCCGGTCCATCCGGGCGATCTGTTCTATCGGCCACTCTGGAGCAATCGGTCGGATCATATCGTCTATGGCCGCCTGATTGTCACGCACACCGCCTACTAGATTTTTGATGAAGTCTTTGTCATCGATGGTCTCCTGGTAGCGCTCTATATTGCGCGCCAGAACCTCATCAAGGTTAAAGGCCTCATCATCTACTTCTTGTCGAAAATCCTGTTCGTATAACGTCTGTAGTGCGACTATACGGCCTAGGTGACGGTTGCTTGCCATATTGTTAAGATTTCCTTATTTACCAGCTAGCTTGCTAACTACCAGTATACCGTATTGGTATTGCTTTATTTTTTAGCTACCAGGGCTTTTTATTCGGCAATTTTTGTTTTTTTGGTCTGAACTTTAACCGGGCTCAAGCCGTTTACACGCTTGGCCAATTTAGTGACGATATGACTGCGGCGCATACCGCTGCGTCTTGAACTGGTTCGTTTCTTGGGTTTGCCCATCTAATTTAATAGCACTCCTTAGTTGCAAGTTGATTTATTACCTTGTAGCTTGGGCACAATTATACCCTGTAAGGGGTTAGTCTGGCAAGAGACGGCCTAAACGACCAAGCTCACCAAGCGACCGGGCACGTATATTTCTTTCTTTATATTCTGGCCGCCAATGAATCTGACTACGTTCTCATCGGCTTTAGCTAGAGCGATTATCTCTTCTTCCGTTTCATCTTTGGCAACTATGATCTCAGCTCTAACCTTGCCATTTACCTGCACGGCTATAGTCAGTGTTTCTTCGGCTATCAGGTCCTCGTCCCATTGCGGCCAAGCCGAAAGATGTACCGACTCACGGTGACCTGTTTCGTGCCACATCTCCTCACTAATATGCGGCGCGAACGGAGCCAGCAATAGGATCAAAGTTTCGATGGCATTATCCCAGGCCGGAGTCTTGGCTATTCCCTGCTCTGCCTTGAACTTATATAAATCATTGATCAGGCCCATCATAGCGGCGATAGCCGTATTGAAATCTAGCCCGTCCAGATCCCGACTGACTTTTTTTACAGTTCTGTGAACGGCGGCAATGATGGCAGTTTCCAGGGTATTGCTTCTAGGTTCCGTCGGAGACTCTAGATATTCATCCACCAGCGTCCAGATACGCTGCAAGAAGCGGAACGTACCGCCCAGACCTTCCACGCTCCAACTGGCGGATTGGTTCCAAGGCCCGATGAATAGTTCCATCAGGCGGATCGAATCGGCACCGTAGCCCTGCTCCAGAAGTGAATCCGGCTCAATGGTATTGCCCTTACTTTTGCTCATCTTGGCGCCGTCGGGTGCTAAGATCATTCCTTGGTTACGCAAGCTACTGAACGGTTCATTAAAATTTATCAGCCCGGCATCAAACATCACCTTGGTCCAGAATCGGGCATAAAGTAGGTGCATAACGGCGTGTTCGGCGCCGCCGATATAATCGTCAACTGGTAGCCAGAATTCGGCTTTTTCCTTACTAAAGGCGGCTTTGTCGTTATGAGGGTCGGCAAAGCGCAGGAAATACCAACTGCTGCAGGCAAAGCCGTCCATAGTGTCAGTCTCACGCTGGGCCGGGCCGGAGCATTTCGGGCAGTCCACATTAACGAACTGAGGCACGTTAGCTAGCGGGCTGCGGCCGTCACCGCTCGGCTCGTAGCTTTTAACGTCTGGTAGCACTACCGGCAGATCTTTCTCGGGTACCGGTACTATGCCGCATTTTTCGCAGTGGATCATTGGAATCGGTGCGCCCCAGTAACGCTGGCGACTTATCAGCCAGTCGCGCATCCGGTAATTAACCTTTTCCTCTGCCTCGGCCAAGCTGGTGATGATCTTTTCGCGCATAGCCGAGCTGGTCTGGCCATTATAAGGACCAGAGTTAATCATCAGGCCCTCGCCGCTATACGCCCTACCTAGAGCTAGCGTCTCGCCAAAGTATTTATGAATACCGTCGTCCAAGCTGGCCACAGCCTCTTCGGCCGGCACCCACTGAACGCTGAATTTATCCTTCTCGCCGTCATCCAGATTAACTTCTTCTCGCTTGTCGTTGATCAGATCGAACATCAGGCCGTGAGCATCGATAGAGAAGTTCTTGTGTTTGACGTTCGAATAGAAATAGCCGTGTCCAACCACATCGGAGCGGGCGACTAATTCTACATCCGTATAGCCAGTCTCTTCGGCGATTTCCCGCTTAGCGCAGTCCGTTATATCCTCGCCGGGCTCAACACCTCCGCCGATCAGCATCTTGCCGCCGAAGTTTTTCTGTCGCGGACCCCAATCCAGGATCACGATCTCATTGGTCTTAGGGTTTCTTAAGATTACATTCACGCCAACCTTATGTTCTTCGTCGCCTTGGGCTTCACCGAAAGTCGGCTCTATCACGTCGGTTACCGGCAGTTCAAAACTTCGGGCAAACTCCAAATCCCGTTGGTCGTGCGCCGGGACGGCCATAATGGCGCCGGTGCCGTAACCGGACAGAACATAGTCCGCTACCCAGATAGGAATCGGCTGTTTGGTGGACGGGTTCAGGGCATAAGCCCCGGTGAATTTACCGGTTTTTTCGCGGTTGGTTTCTTGGCGGTCAATATCACTCTTAGCCAACGTATCTTGCAGATATTTATCTACTTCTGCCTTGTGTTCAGCGGTGACTAACTGCTCGACAAGCGGATGCTCCGGCGCCAGAACTATGAAGGTAGCACCATAGATGGTATCCGGTCTGGTGGTAAAGACTTTTATCTTTTTCTTGCTATCAACTACTTCGAAATTGATTTCAGCTCCAACGCTTTTGCCAATCCAGTTGTGCTGCATAGCCTTGATAGCGTCAGACCAATCCACGTTGGCCAAGTCTTGATCCAGCCGGTCGGCATAGTCCGTAATTTTGAAGAACCACTGCTTCAGCGCTTTCTTTTCGACCAAATGCCCACAGCGCCAGCAACGGCCGTTTTCGACCTGTTCATTCGCCAGTACGGTTTTGTCGTGTGGGCACCACCATTGCAGGCTTTCCTGCTGGTAGGCCAGACCACGTTCGTATAGGAATAGGAAGAACCACTGCGTCCATTTGTAATAGTCCGGGTCGGTGCTGTCGATTTCCCGGCTCCAGTCATAACTGAAGCCCATCTGCATCAACTGCTGGCGAAAACGGTCGGTATTCTCATCAATGGCTTGGCGCGGACTGATGCCGGTCTTTATGGCGTAATTCTCGGCCGGTAGACCAAAGGCGTCCCAGCCCATGGGGTGCAGGACATTATAGCCCTTCATTCGGGCGTAGCGGGCAACGACGTCGCCGATCGTGTAGTTCCGCACATGCCCGACATGCATAGCGGCACCGGACGGATACGGAAAATACTCCAACACGTAGCGCTTAGGCTTCGTGGGGTCTTCACTGGCACGGTAAATCCCGCTGTCTTCCCAGATTTTCTGCCATTTCGGCTCAAGTTCCTGCGGATTATAACGCCTCATATCCACTTATTCTAACAGAGGTCTTAATGCTAAAGAACAGTTATCTGTATTGACTGTCGCCCATCAAGACTACGAAGCTGCCGTTTATCGCCAGGTTGGCGGCGTCATTGATCAGTATCCTGAATCTATCGGCGCCCATCCTTGGCCGAGTTAAGGCTTCCGGCCATTTGGCGGCGTTTTCTTCTAAGCCCTGCTCAATTCTGGCTTTGACTTCCGGATTCAGATAAAGTCTGGCCACATAGGCCCGCTTCAGGATGGCGGCTTGCTGCTTCAAAAGGTCGGCATAGTCGCTATCGGTCTCACTCAACCGCCGCACGCTTCCCTGCTCATCCAGATACAAAGGATCTACCGCGCGAGGTTTCATCGGCGGCAAAAAGAAGTCCAGGCTCTCCGGGTGCTCCCCGAAATCCTCTACATCTTCCTGCTTGTCCACCTCGATAATATTAATATTGCCGGGAACTATGTTCAGGCTTTGGTCATACGGATATTCATAAGGCTTGAGTGGGTCGGGGAAAGCTTTAGGCTTATCAAACTCAGAGAAGAAATTTTGAAGTTGATGGCGCCGCTCCCACGCCGAAATACGGCGCTTTGCCTGGGCGATGTCTTCCATTAGCGGCCTTACAGAATTTAAGAACGGGTCCCGGAAGCGCATTTCGAATGTGATGTCGCGGTCTACCGTATACATATAGTCCCGGGGATGATAATCATCCGGACCATCCATAAAACTGGCCACCAGCCCGGGCCCGTCAGCTGTAAAGATACGCTTAACCAGCTCCTGGTCCAGATGAAGCATCAGACGATGTACCGGCTCGTTCCAATGTTCGGTAGGTAAAAGTAGGAAGCCTTTGGCGAAACTAAGCGCATGTTTATGATTAGCCATAACCAGCTGATTATCGATCAACTTAAAAGCCTCCGGGCGCGTAGCGAACTCTATTTGGGTCGTAAAGTTCAACCAGCGCTTCATCTCGCGCGAGGCATAGTCGACTCTGTCTACGCATAGGTCGGGTGCCGGGCGTTCGATCCAATCTTCAATATCGGGAAAGACCACTTCTGCCGGATCGATACTATGCCTGGTCAAGATCTCAGTGATACCGGAGACATCAAGCAGATGCATTAGTTCATTGTCGTGCTGGTTCTCGGGTCCGCTCATTCCCTGGAACATCCAGTCACCGCGGTGCGAACCAGCGGTGTGGCCGAGGTCCGAGACAAAAGCCCGCAGCTGCAAAATGAGCTTGGTGCGGGAATCGGTTTCTGGGGCGTACTTATCCAACATTTCTCTTACGAACACCACACTGCCCCACATATGCTCATAGCGGGAGAATTCGGCTGTTGCCGGAATAGTCTGCGTCAATCTGTCCAAGGTAAGCTGTTCTACATTCAGTAGCCGCCTGACCAGGGCATTATCTGACAGTTCCAGTAGCACTTCATCGCCTTCCTGGCCGCCAATCTCACACTTGTTCCATACCGGATCATAAATCGTTATTTTCCCCGGCTCAAAGTCGTAGGCCGCCAGCCACCGGCACTCGCCATCAAAATACGGCAGCCCGGTGCGGGGCATTTTTCGATTATCGGGACGATATAAATAGCCGTTGTCCCGGGGCATTTCCCTGTCGATCATATGCCACAATAATGGCATAACTACCGGAGTTTGCAAGCAGTAGCGTCTTTAAGTTCTGGCGAAGTTTTTCCGCTTTATTTTCAGCCACTGCGGACTTTGGCGTACCAGCTTGGCGGCATCGGCTGGATTGTCCAGTATCAGCTTGGTGGTTTCTTCGGCGAAGACCTTGTTCTGAGAGCCTTTTACCAAGATAAGGGCATTATCTTTGATAACAGTTTTCAAGAACTCACCAGCAGAGTATGGATCATCGAAGCTTTTGACCTTGCAGCCGCGGGCTTCAGCCGTCGGGGCCAAGAATTTATTAGCATCCGGGCCTATGGTGAGCACTATATCCAGCTGCGCCGGGTCGCAGTAATCTCCGACCATAATGTGCTCTGGCTCGGAATACTTGCCGAGCTCGTTCATATTCCCCAGCACGGCTATCTTCTGAGGCGCCTGCAAGCGATACAGAGTATCCAGGGCAGCCTTGACCGCTTCCGGACTAGCGTTATAAGTATCGTCGATGATAGTCGAGTTATTGATGCCCTTAAGTTGCTGCATCCTGCCATTGACTGTCGGCAGGCTCTGAATGCCCTTATCTATCAGCTCGGCTTCCATACCCAAGCGGTTAGCCACGGCTACGGCGGCCGTAACGGAGTAAAGCTGAGGTTCGGTAATCTGATTATGTGCCGATTTGACCACTAACTCCTGGCCCTTACTGACCTGGAATGAAGCCGATTCGCCCTCAAAGATTACATCCGACATTTTATAGTCAGCCGTTTTCTTGACCCCGTAAGTCTGCAGCGGAATGGTTATTGTCTTTTGGTATTCTTCGGCCACCAGGTCGGTATTAACTAGCAGCTCTTCGCAAAATTGGGTAATCGCCAATTCCTCGGCCGCTACGGCGCCCAAATCGGCAAAGTTAGCCATATGTTCGGCCGTCACCGAGGTCAGTACTCCCAAATCGGCACTCAAGTAGCCCTTGAATTCGATTATTTGCCCGGGGGCGTCGGTGCCTAGCTCGACCACTACCATTTCGTAGGGGTATTTCTTGGCTAGAGTGAACTCATTCTTTATAAGTACTATTGCCCAAGCAAGCGGGTTGAACAGCGATGGGATAGACCGCTCAAAGAAAATCAGTGGCACGCTGACGATATCGTTATAGTTACCCTTTTGATAAACCGTCTTATACTTTTGGCTCAAGATATGGGCTACAGCCAGCTTAGTGCTGGTCTTGCCGATGCTACCGGTCACCGCAATTACTTTCGGCTGATTCTTGCGCACCAAGCGCTTCACCTGCCAGCCTAGTATTTTTGCGATTAGGTACTTAGCTCTGCGCTTCATTTTCGTTATTTAACCGATTGGAAAGCGTTCTGTAGTTCCTGTATAGATACGGTTTTGGCGGGTATTTCTGCCGGGTTGGTTATACCGTAGCCGCTATACTTCTCGGAAGTTGACTGGAAGGTGATGCCGGTGAGATGGCGACTGAGCACGTCGACCGTGAATTTCACATCTACTTTAGCGCTGGACGGATAGGAATCAGGGTTGATACGGCTGGCGATCGGCAACTGCAGCGTGTCGGCATAAGCTCTCTCGGCTATGGCAAAGTTTTTGAGGGATACCGAGACAGTGTAGGTATAGTTCTGCCGGGCGCCTTCACGGTCTTTTCGCACATTCTTATAGTCGATTACGTAGGCCTTCTTTAAGCCGGCGGCCACATCTTGCCTCTGCTTGGGGGTAAGATAGCCGAAGAGGATCGGATCGTTCAATAGTTGGCCGTAAAGATTGGGCAAGCCGCTAGGGTTGCCGTTGTTCTTGATCCAAAGGTCATAAACCTTGGAATACTTATCACTGCCAGAACTCTTGGCGGTTGTCTCGACCTTTGAATATCTGGCATAGTCGGCGTTGGTGTTACCGATAGTCTCGATGGTCAATTTCACCGAGCCTTGATTGATATGGGTTATACAGTGCAGGCTCAATTTTGGCACGAAGCTTATCTGTAGCAAGTTGGTACTCTCGGCATTTGGCACACAGGCTGCCTGAGGAGTTTCCCTGGTGATGCCGGATGTCGCCAAGTTGTTATCTACCATCTTCCAGAAAACCCGCTCCGGTTGGGCGTAAACTTTTGCGTACCAGAAGCCGACGGCCAAGATAAGGATAATTGCCGCAATCGCGGCATAAAGAATCGGCCTAAGAGTTCTTGGAAGAGAGACTTTGGTCAATGCGCTTTTTGCATAAGTCTGGGCCTTGGCGGTAGATTTGGCGTTTCCGCCCTCTCGGACCGGACGCTTCGGCGTCTTTGCGCCATTAGGCCTGCCAGACTTTTTTGTCGTTGCCATTAGTGGCTATTGTACCATTGATGCTAAAGGTTCTTTAATGATTCAACCTCTTGGTCTGATAAATTCCGCCACTCACCCGGCTTCAAACCTTCCAAATTTAAAAAGGCGTACTTAGTGCGTTCCAGGTTAACCAATTTCAGCCCAAGAGCCTGCACCATTCTTCTAACTTGCCGGTTGCGGCCCTGGTGGATGGTTATTTCCACACTCTTCGGCCCTACCCGCTTGGCTTTGGCTGGAGCTGTGATGCCGTCTTCCAGCTCGATTCCTCTCTCCAGTTTAGAGATGTCTTCTTCCGGGAACGGTTCTTTTGTCTCTAACCGATAGGTTTTCTCGATGTTGGAGCTGGGGTGCATCAGCTTGTGGGCCAATTCACCGTCATTGGTCAGGATCAGCAGGCCGCTAGTCATATAATCCAGCCGGCCTACGGGCACGATCCGCTCACTGATCTTAATCAGATCGGTAACTTTCTGACGTCCATCGGGATCTTTTAATGAAGAGATGGTTCTGATCGGCTTATGAAGCAGTATGTACTTACCTTGCTGGGCACCAATCGGTTTTCCGTCAACCTCAACCTTATCGGTTTCGCCTACCCGGTCATTCAGCTGAGCTATTCTGCCGTTGAGCCTGACGGAACCGGCTTTTATCAGTTTATCGGCACCGCGCCGGGAGCTAATACCGCTGCGGGCTAAAAAGGCATTGAGTCTCATCGCTTCGACAAATCCAGTACCAGGGCTTTACCATCCCATATATAGGGATCGCCGGAATTGATATGACCCAGTTCCTTGTGGCCGATGTGAGCGTATAGCGGCTGAGGAATGCGCAGTGTGCGGGCTAAAAAGTGTTCCTCGCTGTCCAGCTTGGAACAGATGTGATGCGTCGGCAACAGGCTGCCTTTGAAATGCCCGACGCTGCGGTCGTAGCTCAAGGTGCCTATCCAGATACGCTTTTTACCGATATGAAAAGGTGTCTTCCATAACCTCAGGTGATGCCGGCGCCTGTAGCTGTCAGACCGCGTCGGCCGCTCAAAACCCAGCTGATGAATCTTGCCATCAATGAAGGACGGAAACATCGGACCGGTGTGGTAGCTGCTATTGAATAGCGTAGCCAAACCGGAGCGCAGCGTACTGAAAAAGGTTATGGGGTCGGCCAGATACCAGCCGGCGTCACTGAACTGCTTCAGCAACGACTTCTTATTCCCAAGGATAATCAAAGTAATCGGTTCCATCGGTTTGTTATGTATGGAATAACTGTGGCGCGGTAGACGCTCCAGAATATGGCTCCAATTCTTATTTTTCTTACGCATTTTTATTTACTGAGTTTTACTCTTTAATTGTAAGTTTACTTTATTTTAGTAATCAAGGCGCTTTTTTTGTATAATAACTGGGGTCATTTACGGGGCATTGGCGCAGTTGGCTAGCGCGCTTCCATGGCATGGAAGAGGTCAAGGGTTCGAATCCCTTATGCTCCACCATCTTATGACCATTAAAAAAGGCCGCCTTGCGAGATTGATGCGGCCTTTTCTTAATTTTCTGCCTTCGTGTGAGCCTACCCTGTGGGCTGGGCTTTTTTATATTGAACTCTTTATTTTATAAGTACGTG
>Ga0207664_10000316_pt1 | contig 36006 bp, 24 predicted proteins | sample LARL83metaG_FD_184349 | JGI IMG/M metagenome (GOLD analysis project Ga0207664, IMG submission 184349) | Corn, switchgrass and miscanthus rhizosphere microbial communities from Kellogg Biological Station, Michigan, USA - LAR L8-3 metaG... | ecosystem: Host-associated > Plants > Roots >... | reverse complement strand
TATCACCCCTTTAAGCACCGTGCGTGGGCCGTCTTCGCCATGCGTCAGGAAGACTCGTTTCGGTGGCTTTGGAAGCTGCTTCAGCCAGTTCATAATTTCGCGCTGATCGGAATGAGCGCTGAAATTCGTGAGGGTAAGTACCGCGGCGGCGACCGAAATATTTTGACCAAAGATATTGACCGTCTTTGCTCCCTGCATCAGTTGACGGCCCAGTGTTTCCTCCGCCTGATAGCCGGTGAAAAGGACGATCGTTTCGGGCTTGCTCAAGCGATTGGCGAGATGGTGCATGATACGCCCACCGGTTGCCATGCCACTTGCACTAATAATGATCGCAGGACCTTTGACATTGTTCAATCCTTTCGAATCTTCAACGGTCTGCGTAAATTTTAATGAGGGAAAGGAAAGTGGATTTTTATCTGGCTCTTTTAATTCTTCCGAAGAAATAGTATGCTCCTCCGGATATTTTTCATAAAGCGCCGTCACGGCTGTTGCCATGGGGGAATCGACATACGTCGGTATCGCGGGAATTTTCCCGTCGCGCATGAGGGCATTGAGGCAAAAGATAAGTTCCTGTGCTCGATCGACCGCAAACGCTGGAATCAGAAGCACTGCATTCTTCGCGAGCACATCTTTGACCACATTGTAAAGTTCTTCTGTCGGATCGATAGCATTATGGATTTTATCCCCATATGTCGATTCACAGACGACGAAATCCGCTTCAGCGGGTCCCTCGCGCGGCTTAAGATAAATCGGCTTCTCGCGGCCAAGATCGCCAGAGAAAAGAATCGAAATCGTTTTCTGGGAAGCATTTCCGGAAAGTCCAACCCCAGTCAGACTCTCGATCTTTTCAAGCCGAACGGAACACGATCCCAAAATATGTCCGGCATTAGAATATTCGAAGCTAATGTCATCCGGCAGCATTTTTTTCTTATGCCGATCCTGGATATTAAACAAGCCGAGCGCTTTCTCGGCATCCTCTGGATTATAGAGCGCGAGAGCTGGTTTGTGCCGCGAATACCCGTGCCGGTTCGCGTGCTTCGAGTCTTCTTCTTGAATATGCGCGCTATCGCGGAGGATATATTGCGTTACATCCAACGTGGCCGGCGTACTCCATACCTGCCCGGTAAAGCCCGACTTTGTTATTCGGGGAAGGTAACCCGTGTGATCGAGATGGGCATGGGTTAGGACGACGTTCGCAATGTCAGAAATCTGGACTGGCGGCGCGGTCCAGTTCATGTCGTTCAGCGCTCGGCCGCCCTGGAACAGGCCGCAATCGACTAAAAGGCCACGATGCGTAGCGGTTCGCAAAAAATATTTTGAGCCAGTCACCTGACCGGCAGCGCCTAAGAATTGGAGCGTAAGCAATGGAAAATTAGAATTAAGAGTGACGACTTCGGGTTAATAACCATACAAAACTAACGCCGAAAGACGAGGAGCACCATGAAACCGGTATTCAGGCAGATTTTGCGATTCACATCGATCGCAGCGATTGCGGTCCTTTTTGCAAATGCAAGTACCTCCAATGCGCAGAGTTTCGCGTCCGCCGATTCCACAAAAAAAATAATCGCCCCTGTTCGCGTTATCACAATTGAGAACGAGGTCGATCTCGGTATGGCTTCGTATGTCGAGGGCGCGGTAGCGCAGGCGGAGAAAGAGAAGGCCGTTATCTTACTGCATGTCAATACGCTTGGCGGCCGGCTCGATGCGGCGATTCGAATTCGCGATGCAATTTTGGAAGCGAAAGTCCCACTTACGATTGCATTTGTCGATAAACGCGCCATCTCAGCAGGCTCACTCATTACGTTGGCGGCGCAAAAAATCGTGATGTCGGCCGGCTCGACGATGGGTGCGGCCACGCCCATTTACGAGACGGGCGAGAAAGCTTCCGAAAAAGTTAATTCCTATATGCGCGCCGAAATGCGCTCGACCGCGGAGCGCAATCGCCGCGATCCGAAAATCGCAGAAGCAATGGTCGATGAATCGGTTGGCCTCGATTCGAGCTATGGCATTCCGCTCCCCGTCGGAAAGCTTCTCACGCTTACAACAGACGACGCAGTGAAAGTAAAATTTGCCGACACTACGGCGGAGACTATCGACGCCGCTCTTGCCGCAGTCCACGTTCAACCGACGAATATTGACAACGCCGAAGAAGGTGTTGGAGATAAACTCATTCGGTTCCTCACCTCCGGTATCGTAAGTTCGCTGCTCATTATGATCGGGATGGCCGGAGCATTTTATACGATAAAGACCGGGCATTTTGGAGCCATCACGATTGCGGCAGTAGCGGCATTTGTTCTCTTCTTTGCCGGACAATACATCACCTCTGTCGCCCCATTTATCGCAATCGTTCTTTTTCTCGCAGGCATCGTTCTTTTGCTGATCGAGGTTTCGCCCGTGCCAACGTTCGGCCTTGCCGGAGTTATTGGTATTGTCGGCGTAGCTGCCGGACTTTTCCTCGCCCTTGCCGGCGATCTTCGAACGCTTACGCCCGAACGTACAACGCAAACATTCGTAACGCTCGCCATTTCGCTTTCCGGAGTGATCATACTTGGATATTTGATCGTAAAATACGGCCCGAAAGCTGCATGGCTTCAGAAATTTCGCAATCTTTCTACCACGGCGGATACCGCGTTCTACGCCACCGAACAATCGCTCATTATTGGCAAACGCGGCATCACGCAAACGATGCTGCGACCCGCTGGAATTGTGCTTCTGGATAATCGTAAGATCGATGCGGTGACGAATGGGGAATTTATTTCTCCCGGTACTCCCGTTGCTGTAACGCAAATGCGCGGCAGCCGGGCGGTAGTGCAGGCTATCGAAGAAGAAACGGTCACGCAACACGATGAGCGCGTGCCCGAGCATGGCGATACGTTCGGGGGAAGGCTGCCTCGATAACGATCAATCCCACAATGCCGAATTCTTCTTCTTCACGCGAGCTGACGTTCGAGCCAGCCCATTATTCGCTTTGGTGGCCGATCATTGGCCTTCTTACGATTCTCTGTGTCACTTTTTATCCCTATCTCTTCGAGGGAAAAATCATGCTTCCGACCGACATGTTCGATACCATGACGGCGCCGTTTAATGCGGAATACGGGCCGCCACAAGCTCAGAATCATTATTTTTTTGATGCGATCGTACAAACCTATCCGTATAAGATCGAGACACAAAGGGCATTACAGAATGGTCGCCTTGCTTTCTGGAACACCCATATTTTAGGAGGGTATCCGCAATATGCGGAAACCTTATCTAACAATTTTGATCCAACCAACATCTTATTTCTCTGGCTTCCCGCAATTACGGCAATTCACTTGCAGATTTTCCTGCAAATATTTATTGCCGGAATTGGAATGTTAATGCTGCTGCGGTTTCTTGGCGTAATGCGATGGGTAAACCTTCTCTTCTCTGTAGCATACATGCTTAACGGTATGTTCATCGCAACCTTTGTTATTCGCTGGGCAATAGGATCATTTTGCTGGGTGCCGTTCATTGTATTTATGATGGCCCGTTTTCTATCGAGTAATGACCATCGAGACCTACTATACGGAATAGTATTTATCGCACTGAGTTATGTTGGTGGAAATATTCAATCTTCTTTTTATATCGTCTGCATTATCGCTGCCGTTTTATTATGGTATCCTTCAACCTTTTCGCTTCTGAAGCGGGGAGGATTGATATTTCTTGCTATTACGAGTTCTGTTTTATTATCCGCAATCATGTGGATGCCTATTCTTCAGCTCCTTTATCAAGTGCTGTTTTGTGGTGGAAGCTTAAATTCCACAAGCGTTTATGTTGGGTATTCAATCGCACATCGACTCTTAAGCCTTCCGATGCTTATAGTCTTTCCATTCCCAGAGGTACTGGGAAGCCCACAAATTTTCAGCCCGAGAATTATTGCCGGTCTCGATATTACTAATTTCAACGGCTCGATAGGGTTTATTCCTGCCGTATTTGCAATTTCGGGATGCATCGCGTTTTGGCGCAAGAAAACACTGCGCCCGTTTATAATTTTGATCCTGGCGGCTCTGTTCCTTCCAATATTAACTCCACTCTATGCACTGCTTTATCATCGCGTTTTTATGGTTGCTTCGTTTGCGATGTGTGTTGTCGGTGCACGATACTTCGAAATATTTTTTTCCGATGCCAAGCTTCGCCTGCGCACACTAAAATTATCCAGCATTGGGCTTATGGCAATTCTGATTGTGCTGACAATTGTGAGTATCATTTTCACTGTAATGCATCATTCGTTGGCAGCACGGATGCATACTTTGCTTGAGCCAAAACTTCTTAGCTCGACTTTTGGTATAGGCAATGGTTCATGGATGTTTGGAAGAATCGAGAAGACAATACAATTCTATTCGTTCTATAGTCCTCATTTGTGGTTGCCGGTTCTTCTTGCTGCTTTTTCTCTTGGCGTCCTATGGCAATTTCATAGGAGTAAACTCGAGAAAACTTCAACGATCGCTATGATTTCAATGGCTACATTTGCTCAACTCATTTTATTTGCAAGAATGACGTTGCCCTCCATTGATCCCGTGAAGTTCCCCGTTTATCCGAAGAATAAGATCGTTTCCTTCCTTCAATCGGATACTTCTGGAAGCCGATACTATACATGGCGAGACACCATTCGCGAACCAATAATTTTGTCTGCGAACAGCTCGAATGTTTACAACCTATGTGATTTTAACGGCTATGAAAGCCTAACCTCGCGCTCTCTTAGCGTTCTATATAACAAGCGCATTCCGAAGGATTCGTTAGACCTCCGGTTACTCGGTCTGGCCAGTGTGCGGTATATTCTCACCGGTTCTCGGGTCATTCAATCTCCAAATGCGCTACGAACATTTTCCGCTGATGGCGTTATCGTTTATCAGAACCTACTATGTAAACCCCGGGCATTTTTTGTTGATCACATTAAGATAGTGGCTTCGGACAGTGCCCTCGCGTCGGAATTACTCCGAAAAGATTTCGATGGGTCTACTGCTGTATTTCAGAAAGAGGATAGGCCCGATATAGTCGCCTTTGACTCGACTAACGATAGCGTTCGAATCGTCCACGCGGGCGAGAATGATGTGAGGCTCGAATCGCAAACGGCGTCGAAAGCCCTGCTCATACTCACCGATTCCTATTATCCGGGATGGAAATGTTACGTTGATGGTCAGGAACGCAGGATATACAAGGCGAATGGGTTCATGCGAGGAGTTGTGGTGGATTCCGGACGATCGACAATCCTGTTTCGTTTCGAGCCCAATATTTTCTCCGCAGGCATCACTACGAGCGTAATAGCTTTAGCAGCCTGTCTTGGAGCAATGATATTTCTGAATCTTCGAAACAGAAAGAAATTCAAAGTCGATTGATCACCCCAAAAAGTGCTCTTCCCACAACGTCAAATTGAGCAGCGTCCACAAAAGCTGGCCATTGTTCCGCGCGCCACTCGTGTGCTCTATAAAAAGTCTGCGGATGTAGCCTAAATCCATATGCGATTTAAGGAGCGTGCTTTGGAAGAGATGATCCTCGACGAATTGGCGAAGATCGGTCTTCATCCACTCGTTCACGGGAGCGGCAAAGCCCATTTTTTTGCGATAGATATGCTCATTGGGTAGAATTCCTTCCGCGGCTTTCTTCAAAATATATTTCGGGACGTAATTCGGCCCAAGTTTAATGCGGCGGGGAAGTCGAAACGCGAATTCCACGATCCGATGGTCGAGAAACGGGACCCGTGCCTCGATGCTCGTTGCCATGCCTATTTTATCGACGCGCATGAGCAGGAGTTCCGGTAGACGCTGCTGAAATTCAAGATACATCATACGTCGTGTGTATTCGCTTTTCGGATACGCCTTGCGCACTTCATCATGCCATTTCTTCGCAAGAGGGAGCGATGACATATTTTGATTGTAATGCAGTAAGAGTCTCCGCTTATGCTCTTCGGTAAACGCCATCGCGCCGCCCCAAAATAATTCCTCGCCTCGCGCGAAGCGTCGCAGGTATTCGCGGATCAGCGGATTTTTTACGAGGGGGCTGGCCGCCAAAAACGCCGCGCGACGGACGATCTTTGGCGAAAGTTTTCCGGCTGGCCGCCACAAGCGGTCATACAGCTTTATATCCCGCACGAGCCACGGATAGCCTGCAAATTCCTCATCGGATCCTTCGCCCACTTGCACGACAATTGTTCCCGAGTCGCGCGCGAGCTTGCTCACAAAATAGAGCGGTATGCAAACCGGATCGCCGTTCGGTTCATCCTCGTGATATGCCAGATTGGAAAGTACCCCTTCGGCATCATGCGAGTCGATGAGGATTTCGTGATGGTCCGTCCCATATTTTTTCGCAATCGCGCGCGCAAATTCCATCTCATTGTATTTTTCCAAGTCCTTGAAGCCCACGGAAAACGTTTGCACAGGCCGCGCCATTAGTTCGGCCATCAGCGCCACATTCAGACTTGAATCGATCCCGCCAGATAGGAACACGCCGAATGGCACGTCAGACATCATCCGGTCCTTAATCGATTGGCGCAGCAATCTCCGGATTTCTTCAACCGCTTCGTCTTCTGAAATCTGGTCCAGCGGTGTTCCGGCATTCAAGAGCGACCACCACTCGCGCTTGTGTACGTTTCCATTCACGTCGACACGAATAGAATGTCCAGCTTCGAGTTTATGAATACCCTGGAACATCGTATCCGGCGCGGGAGGCATCATGAGCGAAAGGTAGTGCGGCAGCGCACCCTCGTTCAATCGTGCGCGAAGCGAGGGATGCTGCAACAGTACCTTAATTTCACTTGCAAAAATAAATCGTCCGCTTGGCGTTGCATAATACAGCGGCTTGATGCCGATTCGATCGCGAGCGCAAAAGAGCTCCTGCTTGGTCTCATCCCAAATCGCGATGGCGAACATGCCCATGAATTTTTCGAGGCACGCCTCGCCCCATTCCTGATAAGCATAGAGGATTGTCTCCGTGTCGCTATGGGAGCGGTAGTGATAGCCTTTTGCTTCCAGTTCGCTTCGGATTGCGCGGTGATTGTAGATCTCGCCATTAAAGACAAGCGTGTAGCGCCCGTCGGGCGTCGTCATCGGCTGATGGCCGGCAGGAGAAAGATCTATAATCGCTAATCGTCGAAAGGTGAGGCCGCAGAGGCCGGTGGGGGCAATGTAATAGCCGGCGTCATCCGGCCCGCGATGTACCATCGCGTCCGACATACGCGTGAGCAATTCCGGCGTTATCTCGGGACGCGCCTGGTAGCCATAATCGAAAACTCCGCCAATACCACACATGAGGGAAGTGTTACGAAAGGGCGCTAAGTAAGATTCGCGGTCGCCACTTCCACCTCTGAGGTTTCGAAGGATACCATCGAATCCCAGATGCCCGGACGCTATGAATATCACCATATGCTACTGTCATAGGAGGCATTTCTGCTTCTTTCAGCAAGATATTCTCCTGGGGTTTCACAAACTGGGGAAGCTGCAAATCTTGCAGATTGTTATAGAAAACAGATGAACTTTTGCTCCTTATCTGCTCTTTGTCATGGCAGGGAGCTTGCCGGTCAATGGCACTTCTCTCGTCTCATTTTATATTCGATTTATTATGATTACGCCTCGTCGTTTCGTTCTCGCTTGCAGTATTATCGCTTCCTTCTTCTTACAGAATAATCTTCGCGCGCAGTGGCTGACGAAGGCCGATGAAAGTCCTTCTGAGCGCGCCGCTGTGGGCGAACACCACAAGGAAATAGCGGAGCGGGACGGCATTGGCGAAGCCCTAAAATGGTATTGGGGCCAGCGGACGTTTGGGCTGGGATATATTCCGCAAAATGCGCTTAAAATTGCCGAACAAAAGACTCAGGCAATGCGCGCGGCTTCGGGCAAAGGCATGAGCGCGCAAACCGCGCAGCCGGCGTGGTCGCTCGTAGGGCCAAACAATATCGGAGGGCGCGTCAACGCCATTGCGATCAATCCCATGGATGCGAGTGTTGTTTATGCTGGCGCGGCAAATGGCGGTGTGTGGAAAACGACGGACGCGGGCAGCAACTGGAGGCCACTCACCGACCAGATGCAGTCGGTTTCCATGGGGACGCTGGCGATTGACCCGAACGATACCAACACAATTTTTGCCGGCACCGGCGAGCTTTCGAATGGCGTCAATTCGTATTCCGGTTTTGGGCTTTTGCGCTCGAAGGATGGCGGCTCGACATGGTCCGACGTAGGGCCGAGCAATGTGGGCGCATATTCGCGCGTAATCGTGAATCCGAAGCATTCGAATCTCGTCTATGCTGCTGCGGGTCGGTCGGGGGGAGGCGTTCTTCGTTCGAGCGACGGTGGAAGCTCCTGGGCTTGGCTCGCCGGCGGACTGCCCAAGAATGCGTCCGTCACCGATATGGCGCTCTCGATGAATGGCGATCAGGCTGTTCTCTATGCCGGTATTGCGAGTTATGGCGTGTATCGTTCCACCGATGGCGGCGATAACTGGACGAAGCTCGATCCATTTCCCTCGCTTAATGCCCAAACCGATATGGTGCGGATTTCCCTCGATGTCGATCCCACGAATTGGGAAAATGTTGTGGTGCTCGATGTCCGCAGCTCCGGGCAAGATGATTTTGGAGGACTCGAAGTCTCGAGTGACGGTGGAAATTCCTGGAACGATGCGGGCTCGCAATTTGAAACCCAGGGAAGCCCATTTATGGAACCCGGGGGTAGTCCTGCCCAGGGATGGTATGATGTTTATATTCGCGTCGATCCATCCGACTTCACACACATGCTGTTTGGCGGTGTGGTGTTTGCAAGCACGCGGGATGGCGGTAGTTCCTGGTCGGTGATGGGTTACAACACCATTCATCCGGACCATCATGCGGCAGCCTTCGTGCCCACCGATCCCACAAAAGTCTATATTGGAAGCGATGGCGGTGTATTTTATTCTCCCAACGGTGGCGATCAATTTAATGCTACGACATTCCCTATTCCCATCACTCAGTTTTATGGTATCGGTATCGACCAAACGCAGAGCGATGTAACCTATGGGGGCACGCAGGATAATGGCACTATAGCTGGCTCTGGCTCACTTGACTGGAATCAATTTGGAGGCGGCGATGGAACCTACACACTCGTCGATCCCAAAACTCCTTCGAGAGTGTACCTGGCAAATCCTCAAAGTTATCCGCAGGTCTCGATCAATCAAGGAAGTCCTCAAAGCCTTACCAGCGGAATTAATCCTTCGATCGACTCGGTCGTGTGGCTGGATCCGTTTGCCGCGGATCAAAACACGGGCATGATTCTTTGGGGTTGCCAGCGCCTGCTTTATTCCACTAACCAGGGTGCTCACTGGACGAACTGCACAAAAGTATTCGGTTCGGCGGGCGGCCAAACCACTATTTCCGCTATTGACGCTTTCGGCGACGGAAAGACTGTGCTCGTCGGCACAGCCGGTGGCAATGTGTACGTAACCAGTAACGTGACCGCAACGAATGGCGCGGCAGTATTCACCGATGTCTCTAAAGGCCTGCCGGGCCGATGGGTAACATGGGTAAAATTTAGCCCTTCCTCAAAAACAACGTTTTATGTGACGACCTCCGGATTCGGCGCCGGCCACGTGTTTAAAACCACCGACAACGGCGCGCATTGGACAAATATCAGTTCGACGCTTCCTGACATTCCGGTTAATACACTCGTAATGGATCCACAAAATCCGACCGCGCTCTATATCGGAACCGATGTCGGCGTATTTTTCTCGCCAAACGACGGTGGCGAGTGGATGCCATATGGGATAGGCCTTCCGAACACGGCTGTCGTCTTTATGCAGGTTCATGTAAACAACCGCGTTATTCGAGCGGGCACGCATGGCCGCTCGATCTGGCAGGTGCCGCTGGAAAATGATGTGACGGGAATCGTCGAGCCAGCACAGCGGACGGTCTGGACGATCGGCGATTCGGCGGGAATCCAATGGCATGGTTTCGGTTCCCAGGTTTCTCTCGAACTCAGTTTCGATGGCGGGGCAAGCTGGCAGAATCTGGCGAGCGGAGTCACCGGTTCATCCTACTCCATTCCAAGCGTCACCTATCCGCCGAGCGAGAACGTTCTCGTCCGCGTGAGCGACGGTACGAATACGCTCGTTTCTCCACTTTTTAGCATCGCTCAGCAAAAACTTGGGGACCAGGTTGCGACCGTTGCCGAGTTACCGCTCTATCTTTACGATATTGCCTATGATAAAGATGACAATGTGCTTTGGGCAACGACCTACGATCAATCGGCTCATATCTATAAGATCGATCCGGACCGGGGCACCTTACTCGATTCGGTGAAGATTTTGGTCAACTCCCGGCTTTCGCAGGCGGGGCTAACAGGCATCAAATACGATCCAACAACAAAGCATTTGTTTTTGCAGCAGGTCCTTAATACTTCCGACCCGTATGGGTGGCAAAGCTCGATCTACGAAGTGACCACGGAAGGAACAATTGTCAATACCTGGCAATCGCCTGCGGAATATGGAACCGGGATTTATGTGACGGGCGATACCATCCTTGTTGCGGACCGGATGACATCGGTGATTAGGATGGCCAAGCTCGAAGATATGAATTTTGGTAACTTTAACGGGTTCGATTTCACCACTACTCGCGGTGCGGTCTATGGCCCGCGCGGCCTGACGTACGATTCGAAGTTGGGAGAATATTTGCTTGCCTATACCGATTTCGAAGGGACACGCCAAAATGCGACGTTCGATGGAAGCTATGTTCTTTTCCTCGATCCGAATCAAGGTGGTATCGAAGTTGGGTCGGTGCCGATTATGGATGGCGAAACAAACGCTAATATCCGAGGCATGGAATACGACCCGCGCGGTGCAGGAAACACCGCCTGGATCACGATCCTGACGGGCTCCACTTCTTCGAAGCTCGTGAAAATTGCGCTCAAGGATGGGCCCACCGGCGCGCCGGCGGCAGCGTTCACCTCCACACCAAGCCCAATTTCGTTCGGATCTTTAGATACCGGCAAAACGGAGACGAGCCATGTTGAAATAAGGAATTCCGGTACGGCAAGCGGCACTATAACGAGCCTTGCACTCAATCCTGCGAGCGCTCCCTATTCGCTCGGAGCGGTTTCGCTGCCGGCAATGCTCAAGGCTGGCGATTCGCTTGGTGTCGATGTCACCTTCGCGCCTCATTCGCTTGGGCAGCAGTCAGCTTCGTTGATTATTACTTTCGGAACCGATAATACCGAAACCTCCGTGCCGATTATGGGTACGGCAACATTCACTGGAGAAGGAGTATCGCCGGATGCCGCGAGTGCAGGATGGTCGCTTGAAGTTTCGCCGAATCCCGCGAAGGATTACGTGGATCTTACGGTGAACGCCGAGCGGGCCGGTGTCGCGCAAATCCGAATTTTCGATGTAACGGGTCGCGAAGTCCGAGCGATTCCGCTTGGCATGCTTTCTATTGGCGAGCAACAAACAGAGCTTTCCACGTCCGGGCTTCCCAATGGAATCTACTTCGTGCGTATTACCGGCGCGGATGGTGAAGTGTGCTCGGCGCGGCTTGCGATCGAGCGGTAGTTTAGCAGCCAGCTTTCCGCGATAAAAGCGATAAAATAATAGAGCGAATTGAAACCCGCTCTATCCATTCGGGAGTTAGAACAAGCGAGGCCAACCGCATAACGATCATGCGAAGCCTCGCTTGTTTCATGTTACTGTGATTTTTCCAGGTAAATCAAGAGAGACCGTACTGATCACCGGCTGCCACGGATTCGTGGGACAGCACGTCGTCCGTTTATTTGTCGAAGAATCGAATTGCGAGTTGGTGCTCACCGCCCGTGAGGAGAAATCGCTCTTCGCCGGAATGGAAAAGGAGCCGCGGATTCGCTCGTATCACCAAATGGACGTGACGCAACGCACGGCCGTTCGAGATGTGATTGGCTCGTCGAAGCCGGATGTGATCGTAAACTGCGCGGCATTTGTAAAAGTAGATGACGCGGAAACGCAGCGCGAAGCAGCATGGCGCACGAATGTGACGGCGCTCGAACACCTGACGGAAATTGCGAGAAAAGTTGACGCGCGCATCGTCCATATTTCCAGCGATCTTGTCTTCGATGGCGCTCGCGCGCCGTATACCGAACTCGACCCGCCGCGTCCGATCAATTATTATGGCCGCACCAAGCTTGCGAGCGAAAATGTTTTGCGTACCGCCGGATTAGAATATACTATCTTCCGAACTTCCCTGGTCTATGGCGCCGCGGACCGCGCGAATGCGAACTACGCATTATCCGTTCTGGCGTCGATCGAATCCGGGCAGCCGGTTCTGGCGGCGACGGATCTTATTTCCGCGCCAACGCTTGTTGACGATTTGGCGCTCGCTATCGTTCGAGCAACCGAACGGCGGCGGCTGGGGCTCTATCATGCCGGAGGACCGGAAATGGTAACTCGGTTCGAGTTCGCGCACCGCATTGCGGAGATGTTTGGGCTGAACTCCAGCATGGTATTACCGACCACGATCTCGGAACTTCATACGAGCGGCCGCTGGCGCGCCGAGCGGCCCGCGCGCAACGGGCTTGTTTCACTCAAAGCGCAGACCGATCTCGGAATCCGGCTTTCGAACATCGATGATGGACTTCGCGTCATGGAACGCGGGATGGAAGAACTTCTCGGCGAGAGCGAACTGTATCTTTACGAATAACAACTCACCTGCCGGGCTGGAAGCCACGGCCTACGCGATCACGATATGCTCGATATAAAACTCATCCGCGAAAATCCCGATGTCGTTCGTGCTGCTATAAAAGCAAAGCATTCGGAAGATGTCGTCGATCAAATCCTGGAATTCGATCGTATGCGTCGCGAGATCATTCAGCAGGTGGAAGTGCTGAAGCAGGAGCGCAATACGGTCTCGGAAGAAATCGCGAAATTAAAGCGTGCAAAAGAACCGGCGGAACAGCGCATTGCGGACATGAAGGCCGTGGGAGATCAAATTGCCTTGCTCGATGGCGAACTCCGTGAGAAAGAATTGTCGCTTTCCCTTCTCATGGATTCGGTTCCCAATCTTCTTCATAGCTCCGTGCCTGCGGGAGAGGATGCAACTTCCAATGTCGAAATAAAACGATGGGCACCGAGCGGGGATCAGCGCGCATTCGAAAAACGCGATGGCCTCGACCATCTTGCGCTGGCGGATAAGCATCAACTCTTCGATTTTAAGCGCGGAGCCAAAATCACAGCAGCTGGATTTCCGGTCTATATGGGCCGCGGCGCGCAGCTCGAACGGGCCTTCATCAATTTCATGCTCGATCTTCACACGCGCGCACATGGATATACGGAAGTGCTGCCGCCGTTTTTCGTGAATGCACAGTCGCTTCGCGGCACGGGACAATTTCCAAAATTTGCCGATCAGGTCTATCACATGCCTGAAGACCAACTTTACGCAATTCCGACTGCGGAAGTGCCGGTGACCAACCTCTATGCAGATGAAGTGCTGCCAGGAGAAAAACTTCCACTTTTGCATTGTGCCTTCAGTGCCTGTTTCCGTCGCGAGGCGGGCTCATATGGAAAAGATACCCGCGGGTTTCTTCGCGTCCACGAATTTAATAAAGTGGAACTCGTAAAGTTCACCACACCGGAAACGTCGTATGACGAGCACGAAAAACTCACGGCGGATGCGGAACGTGTGCTCGAACTCCTCGGAATTCCATATCGCCGCATTCTACTTTGCAATGGCGACACTGGTTTTTCGAGCGCGAAAACATACGATCTCGAAGTGTGGGCGCCCGTTGAAGGAAAGTGGCTCGAAGCTTCCAGTTGCTCGAACTTCGAGGATTTCCAGGCACGGCGCGCGAACATTCGTTTTCGTAAGGATCCGAAGGCGAGGCCAGAATTTCTTCACACGCTAAATGGCTCGGGCCTTGCGACTTCGCGCCTTATGGTCGCTTTCTTAGAAACCTTTCAGCAAACGGATGGAACAATACGCATCCCAGAAGTTTTGCACCCGTATCTTCCGTTTACGGAAATTGTCTGACAACCGTCATTGCGAGGAGGAATCTCGGAGCGAAGCGAAGAGATTCTGACGAAGCAATCCGTTTGTATTCCGCACAATCTTTGGGGATTGCTCCGTCGAATGACCGCTTAACAAGATTCATTTATTATGACTGACGTATTAGACCAACAAGCCTTTCGATATTCTAACGATACTGCGCCACATCTTCTTTGCGAAGAAGTCGAGCTTTCCGATCTCACTCGCGAGTTTGGAACGCCGCTCTATGTTTACTCGAAGCGGCAAATCATCGAAAATTTTCAATCGTTCGATGCGACGCTTAAATCCTCAGGCAAGGAACATTACGTTAGTTACGCGCTGAAAGCGAATTCGAATATCGAATTGCTTCGCATTCTGGCGGAAGAAGGCGCGGGCGCGGATGTCGTGAGCGCCGGCGAACTGTTGGCCGCGCTTGCTGCCGGGTTCCCACCTGAGAAGATCACCTTCGATGGCACCGGCAAGACCGATCCAGAAATAGAGCTTGCGCTTAAAGCCAACATCCATGCCTTCAATGTCGAGAGCTTGGAAGAGCTTACCGTCATCAACAGTATCGCGGTGCGGTTGGGATTGAGGGCGAAAGTTTCGATTCGCGTCAATCCTGACATCGATGCGAAGAGTCATCCCTATATTTCCACGGGGATGAAGGAGAATAAATTTGGCATCGACATGGCGGATGCGCGCGAGGCTTTTATTTACGCGTCGAAACATCCGGCGCTCGAAGTGGTCGGCATCCACGTACACATCGGTTCGCAAATCACCTCGCTCGATCCTTTTATCAAAGCTGCGCGTTCGACCGTAAAGTTTGTAAATTCTCTTCGCGTGAAATCGGGCATTGTGCTCGAACATTTAAACTTCGGCGGTGGACAGGGAATCCATTACCGCAACGTCGTTCGTCACCCCTTGCTTCCGAAAGACGATCTTGGTGACGAGGGCGAGTATGTACCATCGCTCAGTGAATTTGTCGGCGCGGTGCTCCCGATTCTCGATCAAACCGGCCTAAAAATTATTTTCGAGCCGGGCCGCGCGATTGTTGCGAATGCCTGTGCGCTGGTGGCAACCGTCCTTTATACGAAAGAAAATAGTCTTAAAAAATTCGTCATTACTGACACGGGCATGACCGAACTCATTCGCCCCTGCTTATATGAGGCCTATCATCAGGTCGCGCCGTTGGAACTCGGAAGCGGAGTCACGCAACAGGTCGATATTGTAGGCCCCATTTGCGAAACGAGCGATTTCCTCGCCCAATCTCGCGAGATGCCGTTGCTCAAACGGGGCGATACAATCGCAGTGTTGTGCGCCGGCGCCTATGGCTACACGCTCGCCTCGAACTACAATCTTCGTCCGCGCGCGGCGGAAGTACTGGTCGATGGCACGGAGTATCGCCTGATTCGCGAGCGGGAGCACGTCGAAGATGTGGCAGGACTTAGCGAACACGCGCGCGCGAGCCTTCACACGTTAGTGAGTTGAAGCTCGCGCTCCTCATCGAGTACGACGGCACCGATTTCGCCGGCTGGCAAACGCAGCGCGATCATCCGAAAGGACGCTCCGTGCAAGACCAAATCGAACGCGGGCTTCTCCAACTTTTCGCGCGAAATATTCCTGTGAACGGCGCTGGACGCACCGATGCAGGCGTGCATGCGCGAGGTATGATAGCCCATATCGAATTCCCGGATGAGATTCAAATCACTTTGCCGAAGCTACTCATGGCGATCAATGCCACCACGCCGGAAGACATTGCCATTCGCGATTTCCGTCCGGTATCGGAAGATTTTCATGCGCGCCATAGCGCGGTTGCGCGGGAATACCGATACACTATTAAGCGAGAGCGGACAGCAATGGACCGCCATTTTGTCTGGGCCATTCGGCGCGATATCAATTTCGAGAAGCTTTCATCGTGCGCCGTCCTGCTTCGCGGAGAGCATGATTTTACCAGCTTTAGTAAGCGCACCTCCGATGTGAAACATTATCGCTGCATGGTTGAGGATGCCCATTGGAAATCCAATGGCACAAGCTTTGCGCTTACTATTCGAGCCAATCGGTTTGTACGCGGTATGGTACGGGCGCTCGTCGGAGCCATGATACAAGTAGGGCAATCGACCCTTACGGTAGCGGAGTTCGAATCGCTTTTGCATGATCCGAGCGAGCTATGGAGGGCCAAATATATCGCGCCAGCTCATGGACTCGTGCTCGAAGGGGTGCGATATCCAGAGCGATTCGGGCTTTGGCACATTGGAGAACAAATAGCACGATGAAGCTGCAGGACACAAAAAGAGGCAATGAACAAATAATGAGAACAGCAAAATCAATTGGGGCCTATAGGGGTCAGTTTTTTCTAATGGCGAGCATTATTCTACTCTGCTCCATTATTGTCAGTTGCGCGGGCGGAGTTAACCTTTTTTCAAAATCCGAGGACGTTCAGCTTGGGCAGCAAATGGCGCAGCAAATTGCCGCCGATCCCACGCATTATCCAATCCTGCATAACGCAGCCCTTACCGCTTATTTGCAGTCGATCGAGGATCGGATTGTTCAATCGCCGAACGTGCAGAACAAGGATTTTCATTATACGGTGACGATCATCAACGATCCGAAGACCGTGAATGCGTTTACGATTCCGGCTGGAGGGATCTATGTTTATACGGGACTCCTCAATTTTATCGACAATGAATCGGCGCTGGCCGGAGTTCTCGCGCATGAAACGACGCACGCCGATCACCGCCATGCCACGCGCAACATGACACAGCAATATGGCCTTCAAGCCTTGACTTCTATTGCTCTCGGAGCGGCAGGTCTTGGTTCGTTGGGTTCTGTCGTGGCAAATCTTGGGACTAGCCTTACGGTGCTAAAATTCAGCCGCGACGACGAGCGCGAAGCGGATCAGGGCTCTTTCGACGATTTGAGCCAGATTTCGGGTCAACCGTGGTGGCCAGGGGGCGTGAATCTTTTCCTAACGAAATCGCTCGCGGCGCAGCCGAATCAACCAGGAGCGTTTCAGCAGCTTTTTCTTACCCATCCCGTCGATCAGGACCGCATTAATGCTATTAACGCGAATATTCAAAAATCTGGGCTTAGAAATGCAAGCGCCGGCCAGCTCAATGTGGCCAATTATGCCCGTTATAAGTCGATGCTGAGCACTTCGGGTGCCACGGCGCCTTCCAGGCAGTAATGCCGATCGTAGGAAACCGCTCCTCCCGGTTTTCTTTGTAACTTAGCCCCGGCTTAATGTGTCTTATGCGTTAGAGCGAACAACTCTATCGCCAATGATGTTACGGACGAATACTCTTTCCGACCGAGAACTGAGCCTGATCGAAGCGTTTACGCGCGGCGAAATGGCTGGTTTTAAGTACGTCTATTCGCTTCACCGGCAGAAGGTATTCAGCTATTGCCTCTATTATATGGGCGATCGGATGCTTGCCGAGGATGCGTTCCAGGAGGTATTTACACGGGTTTACACCCGGCGCGAGCAATTGCGGGAGGCGAAGGCGCTGAAAAGCTGGGTGTTACTAATAACCCGGTCGGTTTGCCTTAATCTTCTGAGGGAATCGAAATTTACGCCGGAATTCGTTTCGATCGGAAGCGCAGATGAAATCGATAGTTTAGGCGAAATGGCCGAAGCGGCCTCCGAGCCGCTCGATCAAATGATCGCGGATGACATGCTCCGCTCGGCGCTAGCACAAATTGCCCCCATCTACCGCGAGGCGTTTTTGCTTTGCGAATTCGAAGGGCATGACTATGCGGCCATAGCTCAAATGACGAGTACGACGGAGATGAATGTGAGAGTCCGTATTACGAGAGCGAAAAAACAGCTTCGACTTCTCCTTACGCCACATTACAAAAATGAAGGAAGTCTGACGGGACGCCGAAGCCGAACTCGGATCCCGAAAAATTTTGAAACGAAGGATGAGCAATCATCCGACCTGCCGGAAATCGAGTCGCTGGACGACGACATATCTCGCGGAACAGAGGAGGTTTTTGCACAATGAAAGCATATCCAATAGAAGATACCATTATTGCCTATTTCGACGGGCGGCTGAATGATGCTGACGGTGCGGAGTTATTGCATCGCGTTTCCGTCAGTCCGGAAATTCGTGGAATTTTCGAGGAGCATGATGCGCTTCGGAGACTGGCAGTCCGTGCCGCACACAATAGTGCGATTTCGCCGGAACTCGAAGAAGCCGTCTTCGCGCGAGTGGCGGCGTTGCAAGAAGAGGAGCGATTGCCTATCGGGTTTTGGACGCCCCGCCGAGTCTCGGCCATGGCGGGAGTGGTCGCTATACTTTTAGTCGGAATAGCCGGTTCGTTCGAGTTTCAAAATGCCGGCGCCAGTAGCGCTCAGGGCAGTAACTTCATGAATCGGGTAATATCTATCCAGCATGATGTTACCAGCAGCCGTTTCGAAAACGTGCAGCAGAGCGAACGGCCCTCCGACCCAGCATACCGAATGATTACCGAGCGCGTCAATTCGGAAATTCCTGGAGATAAAATTTCGGGGGACAATGTAGGGAAGGAAAATGATATTTCACCCTCTGCCATCATGATGCGCCCAGCGCCGGCGGAATCGGAAGTAGCAAGGATTTCATTACCTTCGATCGGCCATGGCACGCTTCAATCCTTGCGTGATCTTTCGACAGCCGATGGAGAATCGAAATTCGAGACCGCGATTTCTTCTTCACCTATGAGCGGATTCAGTATACCAGGCTCTGCCCCACAGCAAGGGTCCTTTTCTGATGTAACACTTCGCGCGGCGTATAACCTCGATGAAAAAAATCAGGTCGGTGTAAGATTTACCGATGGAGCATTTGCAGGATTGCAATCCGTGAGCGGGGTGGGGTATTCGCACGTAACAATGTTACTCCAACACGGTTACGCCGAAGAATTATTTTACCGGCATCGTGAGGCCGTCGAGAATGGATTGTTTTTCGTGACCGGTGGAGCTGGCGGAGGGATCTATTCCCTTGGCACATTACTGAGCGCGGAATTAGGCATCGAAGTGCCCTTTGGAGACCGGCTTTTGGGCGGAGTTTCCTTAGTGGTAAGCCGTCAGCATCAAAATGGATCGGAAGCCGCCTTTATGTCGTCGTCGAGCGTCCCGGTGCTCTACGATGGTTCCAATGGGTTTAATACACTCGCTGGCCGCATTGAATATGCGCTCAGTTATAAGTTTTAATCGCTAATCGCGATATTCGAATTTCAATAGAAAGTAGGAGATAATGAAGTATATCACTCGAAAATCAGGGATGAGTTGGACGATCGCTCATTCACGGTATCGTACCTTCGCGGCACTTTTCCTCGCGTTGGGATTGTCGGCATCCGGCTGCTCTCAAATCGTCGATACCCCTTCCACACGCCCGCCGGAACCGGATGTAAGGAATTATTATATCCGGCTGGCAATACCCAAGATGGAATACAACTACGCCGTGACCTCGACCTCTTCCTATTATCCCGCTTCGGCAACGCTTGCAATGGACATGCAGGGGTGCGTAGATACCTTCCAAACTATTCCGGTCTATTCGTGTCTTTGGACCTATTCGAATAACTTTAGCACACCGGAACGGTGGTTCTACTCTCTTTCCGCTACGCAGGCCACCGAGCTTGGGCTCGAGCCGACGCAAGACCATTATACCGATAGCTGGGTCGAATTGAAAGCGCCTCTGAAGTTAAATGCGACGTGGTCGTTTATGTCACAAGGCGAGCAGATTACTGCAACCGTCAAAAGTTACGGGGGCTCGGCTCATCTCGAAGGGAAAACGTATGACGATGTGGTGATGGTCGAATATATGGGTTCCAATGGAACGACAGGCACCGAATGGTTCGCGCGGAATACGGGACTGATTTTCTCCCATATTGAACGGCCAATGGTGGGAAAGGTCGAAAACCATCTGTTATCGTTCGAGCAAAAGTAAAGTAGGGTGTCGTGGATTGCATCGCCGTCGATTCGGGTTTAGAGGAAGCAATTTCTTAAACCTGTATCGGCGGCGATCTGCATCGACGGCGATGCATTATACGACACCTTCATGCTGGTTGATTATTATGATATCGAGTCGCTGCTTACCGAGGAGCAGCGCATGGTCCGCGACACGGTTCGGTCTTTCGTCGAGTCCGAAGTCCTGCCAATGATCGAGGAGCATAATCAGGCGATGACGTTCCCGCGCGAACTCATTCCCAAGATTGGCGCGCTGGGTTTGCTCGGTGCCACACTGCCCGAAAAATATGGTTGTGCCGGCATGGACAATATTGCCTACGGTCTTATCATGCAGGAATTGGAGCGTGGCGATTCGGCCATTCGCTCGTTTGCAAGCGTGCAAGGGTCGCTCGTCATGTATCCCATTTTTGCATTCGGCAGTGAAGAACAACGTATGAAATGGTTACCCAAGCTTGCGTCCGGCGAAGCCGTCGGCTGCTTTGGACTTACGGAACCGGACTTCGGTTCGAATCCCGCCGGAATGGTCACAACGGCGAAAACAACTTCGAATGGCTTTGTTCTTAATGGCGCGAAGATGTGGATCACGAACGGGACCATTGCCGATGTAGCCGTCGTGTGGGCAAAACTTGACACCGACGATGCAAAGACCATTCGCGGGTTTTTAGTCGAAAAAGGCATGAAGGGTTTTTCCGCGCCCGAAATGAAAGGGAAATATTCGCTCCGCGCCTCGATTACGAGCGAACTAGTGTTTCAGGATGTCGAAGTTCCGAAAGAGAATTTGCTGCCAGGTGTTCAGGGACTCAAAGGGCCGTTAAGCTGCCTTACCCAAGCGCGTTACGGTATTGCGTGGGGAGCGATCGGTGCAGCGATGGCATGCTATGAAAGCTCGGTCAATTATGCAAAGAGCCGCGTCCAATTCGGACGACCAATCGGCGGATTCCAACTTGTGCAGGAAAAACTTGCGTTTATGCTCACCGAAATAACGAAAGCCCAGCTCCTCGTTCATCGTTTAGGAACCTTAAAGAATGAGGGCACGATGCGCCCGCAGCAAGTCTCGCTTGCGAAGCGCAATAATGTCGATATTGCGATTCAAATTGCTCGAACCGCGCGCGATGTCCACGGCGCCAACGGCATACTCGGCGAATATCCCATCATGCGGCACATGACGAACTTAGAATCGGTCCGCACCTATGAAGGCACGCATGATATTCATACGCTGGTGCTGGGGGAGGACATTACAGGAATTGCGGCGTACTCTTAAATGCCTTTCACGGCGATTTTATTTGCTTCAAGGGTCTGCTCTATATCTTTATCGCTGTGTGCCACTGAGACGAACATTGCCTCAAATTGTGACGGCGCAAGATAAATCCCTTTGTCGAGCATCGCTCGAAAATAGGCAGCAAACGCTTTCGTATCCGATGTTGTAGCACTTTCGTAATCCGTTACCCTCTGATCGGTAAAGAAAAGACAGAGCATCGAACCAACGCGTGTAAGAGTAGCCTTCGAGCCACCTGACTGAATATTCTCTGCAAATCCTTTTTCCAATAACGCCGATTTTCGTTCTAATTCAAGATAAGGGTTTTCGTCTCTCAATATCCGAAGCGTCGCTAACCCTGCCGCCATCGCCAACGGGTTCCCGCTCAGGGTCCCGGCCTGGTAGACCGGGCCAATGGGTGAGAGCATTTCCATAATTTCGCGCTTGCCCCCTAAGGCGCCAACCGGAAGGCCGCCCCCGATTATTTTTCCAAGTGTAGTAAGATCCGGTCGGATATGGTATAATTCCTGCGCTCCGCCAAGTGCCACGCGGAAGCCGGTCATTACTTCATCGAAGATGAAAACAATTTTTTCGCGATCACAAATTTTTCTCAATCCTCCAAGAAAGTCAGGGTCCGGTGGCACGACACCCATGTTACCCGCGATGGGTTCGACAATAATTGCCGCAATCTTACCACGGTTTGCAGAAATGAGCGCCTCGACACTGGGAAGATCGTTGTAGGTTGCATTCAGTGTATCTTTCGCAGTACCGAGCGTAACCCCCGGCGAGTCCGGCGCGCCAAGCGTAAGCGCGCCGGAGCCGGCTTTTATCAAAAACGAATCGCCATGTCCATGATAACAGCCTTCGAATTTTATAATTTTTTCACGACCTGTATATCCACGCGCGAGCCGAATGGCCGACATTGTGGCCTCTGTGCCGCTGGAAGTCATTCGCAATAGATCGATCGAAGGCATCAACTCTTTAACGAGCTCTGCTAATTCGATTTCCAGTTCCGTCGGTGCGCCAAAGCTTGTTGCCATTAGAGCTTGCTCGCGAATGGCTTCGACCACGCGGGAATTCGAATGCCCCAAAATCAGCGGTCCCCAGGAGCCCACATAATCGATGTATTTATTGCTATCGGCATCCCATATATAAGCTCCATCTCCGTGCTTCAGAAATAGTGGATCGATTCCGACGGAGCGAAAGGCGCGAACAGGAGAGTTCACGCCGCCGGGAATGCTGCGCTGGGCGCGGAGAAAAAGAGAATGACTATTTGAAGTATTCATAGCGAGGAAGTGAGAGCCGCGCCATTATAGGATCTTCGCCACATCGAGTGCAAAATAACTCAGAATAATCGAAGCTCCCGCGCGTCTGATTGAGAGCAACGATTCCATCATCACGCGCGCCTCGTCAATCCAGCCATTTGCCCCGGCAGCTTTAATCATGGAATATTCGCCACTGACCTGGTATGCCGCAACCGGGACTAAGAATTGCTCGCGAACCCGTCGGATAATATCGAGCGAGGAAACCGCCGGCTTGACCATTACGATGTCCGCGCCCTCTTCAATATCGCGCTGCACAATACGCATGGCTTCATCGGAATTCGCCACATCCATCTGATGCGACCGTCGATCTCCGAAACTGGGGGTGCTTCCGGCCGCATCGCGGAACGGCCCATACAATCCCGAAGCATACTTCGCGGAATAACTCATGATCGGCAGCGAGGCGAAGCCGCTCGCATCGAGCACATCGCGAATGGCACCCACGCGGCCATCCATCATATCGCTCGGGCAAATAAGATCGCTGCCCGCTTCCGCATGGCTCACCGCTTCTCGCACGAGAAGTTCCACGGTCTTGTCGTTTACGATTTCGATTTCTCCATTTCGACTTCGCTCGATTACTCCACAGTGGCCATGCTCGGTATATTCGCACAGGCATACGTCCGTGGCGACCAGCAGTTCCGGAAATCGATGCTTAATTTCGCGCAACGCATTTTGAATGACGCCTCGATCGTTGTATGCCTCCGACCCGAATTCATCTTTTTCTTGCGGAATTCCGAATAAAATCACGCCGCCTAATTGCGCCTTCGATGCGGCTTCGCATTGCTTGAGAATTCCATCGAGGCCAAGCTGCTCGACGCCGGGCATGGTATTAATCGGTTTGCGAAGATTCGCTGCTCCTTCAACGACGAATAACGGCAGCATAAGATTGAATGGCGCTAGCGTGGTCTCGCGAACAAGGCGGCGATGCCGTTCCGTCATGCGCGTGCGCCGCGTGCGTGAACTGGCCGGGACCAGCATCTCTTCTGTTTCATCAGTGTGAGTATGACTATGCATGGATGTGCGCTTCAAACAAGGCGGTTGGCGAGTTCCGTTGCATTCTTGATACAGGCGCCCATCGAGATTCCACCGCGATAATTGCCGAGGAAATGAAGACCCGGATTTTCTGCTTCCGCGCGATCGATTCCGTTAAGAATGGCGTCATAGCCAACGTTGTATTGAGGAATTGCACGTTCCCAAAGTGTCATGCGCTGAAACATTGGCTCGCCCAATGGGTTTAGAAGATCGCGAACTTCATTAGTAGCCGTTCCGAGAATGCGATTCTCGTCCCAATCGACGATTCGAGAATTTCTTGCGCCGCCGAGGAGGATGGTGAGAAGTACGTGTCCCGCGGGCGCGCGATTCGAAAAGTTCGAAGACGAAAAAAGGATACCGAGAATATTCCTTTTTTCTCTGGAGGGGATCAATCCTCCAAATCCTTCGGGAATCTTCGCAAACTGATTCTCGGCATAACCTAAGAACACCACGGCAACCGGCGGATAAATAACTTCCAATAATGTTTTTGAAAGTTCGGACGAAAATAGCTCGATCATAGGAGCAACGCGATACGCTGGCAGCGTGAAAATAATTTTGGGGGATTCCATGCTGCCGGTAGAAGAAGTAACACGATAACCGTTCTGCGATCGTTCTATGCCAACGGCACCCGTGTGAAGATGAATCCGATGCGCAAGCGCGGATTTTATCGAATCTGTAAGTTCTGAAAGGCCATTGCCAAACGAGACTATTCGGGTTTTATTTATGACCGTGGGACGTTCCCTTCGCTTTCGTAAGAGGCCATTTAATAACGATCCATATTTTTGCTCCGCTTGCCACATACTTGCAAACGCATGTTTCATACTCAGCCTGTCTGGATCGCCCGCATATATTCCTGTGATGAAGGGATCGGCGCCATAATCGAGAATTTCATGGCCCAATCTTCGACGAACGAACGAGGATGCAGATTCGTCTTGGAGACTCGTTTTAGGAAGGAAAGGATCTAACAGGAGGCGAAGTTTGCCTGCAACGGAAAGGAGGGGAGTCGTAATAGCCTCCCCCGGACCGCGCGGTAATGGAATCCATCGGCCATGTCGTAATATGAATCGCTTTTTCGAAGTAGAATTAGCGTCGATAATTCGTTCCGTCAGTCCAACTTCTGCAATGAGATCGATCGTTTCCTGATTTTCAACACGGAGAGAATTCGGACCGGATTCGAGTAAATATCCTTCCTCGCGCTTAGTAACGATCTTGCCTCCCGCTCGCGGAGCTTCTTCAAGAACGAGAACATCTTTGCCAGCCCGCGCTAATTTATGCGCAACGGTGAGCCCGGAAATCCCCGCGCCAATAATGATGACATCAGGCAAGGAGCATCTCCTTTACTTCGGACGCAATGCCGATGGCGCAACTGGCAAGATGGCCGCCGTCGATCGTTTTGTTACCGTTGAAATCGAAATATTCGCCCCCCGCTTCCTCGATAATTACACCGAGTGGTGCCGAATCCCAGATCGCCATACGAGCATCGAGCATGGCTTCGGCTCGTCCTGTCGCGACGAGAATATGCCCCCAGCAATCGCCCCATCCGCGATACAGTCCAAAGGAGCGCGTGATCGTATCGTATTTTGACCTGCCGATTAAGTCTTCCAGCCGTGAAGGACTCGTCGTGCAAAGAAGGCTTTCCGCGAGCGATTTTTTTTGTGAGACAGAGGATCGCTCGCCGTTCCAAAAGCAGCCTGCGCCGGTTGCTGCGGAGACCGTTTCATGTAACGCGGGCAGATGAACGACCCCATGCGTAATTCTTCCCGCTTCTTCGAGTGCGATAAGAACGCCGTAGATCGGAATGCCATGTATAAAGCTTTTGGTGCCATCCAGGGGGTCGAGTATCCAGCGGCGATCTGGATTCGATCCCTGAGAGCCGTATTCTTCTCCGAGAATGACATCGTCGGGGAAATGCTGGCGAATACGAGCGCGAAGATATTCTTCGGATTCTCGATCGGCACGCGTGACGGGACTCTCATCGCCTTTCGTAAGCACTTCAAGTTCCCGCGACTGAAAATATTTCAGCGTAATCTCGCCCGCGCCGCGAGCGATTTCTTCCATCCATTCGCGAAGATTGTTCATTCGTGTTTAAGGGCGTGAAGTTCCGTTAGAGCAACGTCGGCCAGGCATTCGATGAAGAGTGAGTGATCGTTTAGTCCTTTCATCACCCGATAATGTTTAATTCCTGCACCTTCCGCGGTTACGCGTTCTTCGATATTTAATTCGTGCAATGTTTCGATATGATCGCTTACGAAGGCGATCGGAATAACGAGCATATCCGTAATGCCAAGCTTCCCAAGCTCGATGAGCGTGTCATGCGTCGATGGCGTGAGCCACTTTTTGGGGCCTACTTTACTCTGGAACGATAAGGTGTAATGTTTGTCATAGCCCCGCTCGGCCATCACACGCTCCATTGTTTCGCGAATTTGCGCGGCGTATGGATCTCCGCGCTCCACCATGTCGATCGGCGTTCCATGCGCGGAAAATAGCAGAAACACTTTGTCCGGCCGTTCAAATGAGGCAAGTGATTCATCGATCCGAGCATTGATCGCAGCAATGTATTTCGGATGCGTGTAATATTCCCTCACGCGGCGTTCGTTAAAATGCTCGCCGAGCCGTTTGGCTTCGCGGTCCCATTCGTTAAAGCTCGAACCGGCATTAGCAATAGAATATTGCGGATAAAGCGGAAGTAATATTACATCCTGAATTCCATCCTGTTTCAGAAATTCCATTGTCTCGGAGGAGAAGGGCTTCCAATATCGGGCGGCGAGACAAACCTTTACCTTTAATTCCAGATGATGCTCGTCGAAATATTTTTGCAGCGCCCGGACCTGTTCCTCGGTCCGCTCCACAATCGGGGATTTCCCGCCAATTTCTTTATATTTCTCGCTGGCTACGGGAGCGCGTCGAGAAGAAATTTGCCGAGCAAGAAACTTTTGAAAGCTTGGGCCGAATGGAAGCTGAAAAATATCGGGATCGTTAAACAAATTGAACAGAAATGGCTCGACGGCCTCGAGCGAATCCGGTCCGCCAAATTGCAGGAGAACGATAGCGGTAGGAGATTCCCCCGCCTTTTCAAAGCGGGGGGCTGGGGGTGGTTGTTCGGTCACGCGCTCGAAAACGCTACCGAAACTTCATAAACTCCCCTGAGGCTTACTCCAGGACGATGCGTGCGAGCTGATGCACGGCTTTCCCGTTCATTTCCTTGCCCGTGACGAGCAAGAAGTATGTTCCTGCCGGCACCATCGCACCATCGTTTTGGCGATCCCATTGCCAATCTCCGGTAAAATCAGCATTTTGAAGCACTCGCCCCAAAACATCGGTAATAGTTAGGTGAGCGTGGGAAATATTCTCTGGATGAATCGTCACGGAGCCTTGAGATGGATTCGGGTAGATTGAAAAATAAATAGAAGCAGTTGGCTGCGTCTGAACCGCATCCTTCGGCTGCAATAAGCCTTGAATGGAAAGGGGAAGTATTGGTTCACCGGGCATTCTAACATAATCGGTATAGAAGCCCGGCGTGGTCGCGACAAAGGAAATCGTGAGTGGAAACGAGCTATCGCGGGCGAGCCTGTAAGGAAACGATATCGCACTCAGATCGAGCCGAAAGGCTTTCCCGGAATCGAGTTCCAAAGTATCCAACGTAATGGCCGCGCCATTATTTCGTAGCTGAATGTGAAGTGTTTCAACCGAGTCGCCCTTGAAGGCAATAATATCATGTGAGGAATGAGAGAGTGGGATGACAGCATTATCGGATGTTGGTCCAACCGTTTCAACAGCTATCCTATACATTGTCCGACACGAAGCATCTCTAAACGATTCGAGAACGATAGAATCGCTAATGCTCCCTGGTGTAGTGGCCGAAAATAGGATCGTTGTGGCATACGTTCGCTCGAGGCTATTCAGGAAAACCAGATTCGTATCTTCCAGATAAATCGGTCCCTTTGGAAAGCTTGTAAAATTGATGGTATCGCTCGGTTTGACCGTATTACTATCAAAAAGGAATAAGCTATCGTGGATCGACCCGCCGTCCAGCACGGAGCCGAGATCGATGGTGCTTACATGACTGCAGGAGAAGGTATCCGTAATCGTTTGAGCCATGGCCGGCCCCTGCGGCGGAAGCACAAGGCATACGGCGAACGCTAAAAGTAGGGTTGCGGCGGCGCGGCGAAAGTGGGTTTGGATCATCCGTTCATAAGGCAAAATTGAATTTCTCCTTACAAAAATAAGACATCTGGAGATGAACCGTCGCATTATTCGATTCCCCCAAGACCGGTAAGGAAGGTGACGAGGTTCGCATCGGCGCCAAGTCGCAGCTTGTTTCGAATATTTTGCCGATGATTTTCAATGGTTCGCAATGAGAGGCAAAGCAGATTTGCCATCGCTTTCGTCGAAAGATTGAGCCGTATCAGAATGGCGATTTTTAGCTCCGCCGGAGTAAGTGAAGGGTAACGCCCGGATAGCTCCCGCAAGAAGCCGCCATGGACTTGATTGAACTGATTTTCGAAGGTCTCCCAATCGCGATCGCTCCGAATATGATCGTCGATACGCTGGCTGATGGCCTTTGCTTTTTTAGATGATTTGAGTGCCGGCTCGATCTCGGATTTTAAATCGCAGAGGAATTCATTCTTTTCTACCAATTGGAGTGCAAGTGCAGTCAACTCCTGCGACTGCCGTTCGGCCTCGGCACGAAGCAAATCGGCCCGCTCACTCGCGTCTTTTGCAATGCTCTCCATGCGCGCGCGTTCACGGTCAGCTTTCTCGATTTCGACTCGCGCCTGCACTTCGACAATCGCCCGTTGTCGTTCCTGACTATACACAATGGCATTCAGCGCGATAAACCGGTTGAAATATTCTATCGATTCTTTCAGTTTTCCCGATTTCTCATACGCCTGTGCCAGTGTTTGCAAGCATTCACATTCCAAGCTCGACATACCGGATTCGGAACACATTTCAAGGGACTCCCGCAACGGCTTTATTGCCTCCTTCGGTTTTTTCATCGCCAGATAGGTTTTTCCTAGACCCATCAGGCTTGCGCACCAGACCGTTTTAAGGCCAATCGACTTTGAAATTTCGACAGCTTTTTCGAAGTATTGTTTTGCCTCTTTATTGTTTTTTTCTTTAAGGTCTATGTGGCCATAACTTTCTGTAATATAAGCCTCTGCATCCTCGCGGTTTACCGATTTAGCAAGTGATAATGCTTCAGTAAAAAATGACCGGGCACCTATTTTATCACCTCTTTTACTTGCAATTACTCCGCGATCGTAAATGGCGCTGCATGCATTATACCTGTCTCCTGCTTCTTTTGAAAGGATTGAAGCTCTCGAAAAAAAATCGTCTGCTTTATCGAAGTCCTGAATTTCGAGGTAAACTCCACCGATATTCGTAAGCACAATGGCCCGGCCTATAATATCATCATTCTCATCGAGAATGGCAAGTGCATTGTAAAGGTATTTTAAAGCTCGTGAATAATCGGCTAGCTCAACGGTATCACTTCCCATTGCGGTCAAAATGCTAACCTGGGAATTGTCGCTATGCTGTTTGCAGATTTCGAGAGCTTTTTCGTAAAGTTCCAATGCTCCCTTGAACTTACCTTGCTGTGCATAAACACGCCCAAGAGCGAAAATCGGGCCTTCGAAAAGAGGGTTTTCAAACTCCTCCGGCTTATCTAATTCGATCGCTTTTTTGAACGAGGTTTCTGCCGCGCTATATTGTGCTTGCTGGAATTCGGTGGCGCCAATATTATAATGTGCGCGCGCAATTCCTTCCGCGTTCTTCAATTTGGTCGCAAGTTTTAGCGCTTCGCGTGCCCATTTCTCGGCTTGCTTCGGATTTTGGCGATAAAAACTTTTGCTATGAAGCAGCAGAAGTCGAAGGCGCTCCCTGACGGAAGGTAATTCCTTCGCCGGCGCCTTCGCAAGTTCTCCTTGTGCTTGTTCGAGATCGAGCATACGTTAATGTGCAAAAAAGCCCACGAGCTGAATACGAGAGGTGGTCAGCACTTGGCCCCTATGTTAGCTATTCGATAAACCCTCTGCGTGCCGGTTCGTTACAGCCTCGACTACTCAATTTCTACCTACGCGCCAGAGAAAAGCAGAAAAAAGGCCCTCGAGGGAAGGGCCTTTTTTGAAAATTCGAAAGAAAAATCAGAATTAATCTTTCCCGTTTTTGTACCATCCGAGGTGCTTTCCGTTGTCGGAATGTCCATTTCCTGCTCCGCGAGCTTCTTCTGTGCGGACGTGGTCGGCTCGTTCACCAGCCTGGTAAGCGCCGGCACGTTGCGCTGCGGCAGCTTGCTCGCCGGCGCGATAGGCGGCAGCGGCACGTTGCGCTTCCTCGGCTCGCTCGCGAGCGCGATACGCAGCTTCTTGCTGCTCTTGATAGGCGGCCTGTTGCTGTTGATACGCAGTCTGTTGCTGCTGATATTGATAGGCGGCCTGTTGCTGTTGATACGCAGTCTGTTGCTGTTGGTACGCAGCCTGTTGCTCGGCTTGTTCGCGTTCCCAATCATGATGATGGTGGTGTCTCTTCGCCGGTACATAAACGGGGGCCGTATTGGTCGGCGCATACTGTGGCGAGCTTGGTATATAGACCGGAGTCGGAGCATACTGCGGCGAGTTCGGTACATAAACCGGCCTGTAGGAAGGCGATGTGGTATTCCCTGGCGAACGGGGAATATATGCCGGCGTCCTTTGAGGAGCGGTTCCCGGGACTGTCCCGGGTACGCTCGTAGGCGTCGCATTTACGGTTCCTGAATGTGGTCGCGTACCTGGTGCGGCAAGTTGCGCCTGAGCGTACTCACCCGCAAACAGGAAAATGAAAGAGAATGTCAGAAGTGTTGTGATTCGTAGCATAGGTTGTACAGGTTAAGTTAATACCTGGTATTCGTACAAGAGGCATTCCTCGTTTCATTATTTGCTCTGAATAGTGATTCATGTTTTGAGTACCTTAATAGTGATTCATTTTCGGTTCCCGCGCGCACGGCGGCAAAGTTCTTGTGCCACGGAATTGCATGGGATACACACTCATACAATTCTCACTAACATTATAATATCTATGCGATACCTCAAATTTGCGATTCTCGGATTGTGCCTTTCTATACTGCCAACATTGGCTCAGGCACAGATCTCTACTTATATGCCGCCGGTTTCGACCCCAAGCACGATGATCGGCATCCGTGCCGGACTCGGAATTGCGAATGAAGCAACCCCGGCTTATTCGGACTTTACCGTCGGCAGCCGCACCGGCTTTCTGCTTGGCGGCCAGCTCGACTTTTGGTTCAGTCCGACGTTTGCGCTTTCCCTTCAGGCGCTCTATGACCAAAAAGGCGATCAATTAACCGGAATCGATCCCGATCCGACCGACCCACTCTATGGCTATCCGGAGACCGATAATTTTACGCTCAGCTATATTGAAGTGCCGGTCCTCGCAAAGCTTGCACTTGGGTCGAGCGAGGTAAAACCCTATCTTTTTGCGGGGCCATCGTTCGGATTTCTTGTTGGAGCGAACGATCATCAAATAATCAGCGCTAACGGGGCAACCTATTCCGATCAGACCGTCGATGTCTCCAGCAAATACAACACCTTCGATATGTCGCTCCTCTTTGGCGCCGGCATTTCGTACCAGATGGCGAGTGGCATGCAAATTTTCGGCGATGCCGGTTACGCGCTCGGACTCGTCAATGTCGAGAACACCGTAAATACCGGAACCACCGAAACCCTCGAATCGCGTGATATTCGAATTGCCGCGGGACTCATGTTCCCATTGCAATAATTGGCGGCTGCCGGACAATAAAAATTTAAAAGGCTGCGCTCCCATTCTTTGCGGCGCAGCTTTTTCTATTTTTTCAATCATTTCACTCCCCGTTTCCCGTTCACGCCAAGGCCCTCGTTTTTTTCGTATCTTTGTAGATAGTCGTGTATCTTAGTTAGTAGTTGATTTACGATTACGTGCTCTTTGCCGATGAATCCGAGGCGAGCGTGTAACGATTGTCTTTTTGACACTTCCATTCGTAATGCTTATGAAGCTGACCCATTTCCCATTTTTCCTTTTTATTGTGCTATGTTTTTTCCTCTCCTGTTTCATGGCCCCGCACATCGCGCGCGCGCAGAGCGTGACGATCTGCATCGATTTCAATGCGACCGATGACATCACCGAAAGCGGCGGTGAGCAAGTCCACGTTACGCCGAGTGGATTATCGGCAGCAGATCAATCGGCGATCGTTACGGAAGTGCAAACGCTCTACGAGGAGATGCTCGGTAAAGGCAATGTGACCGTGAAAAACGCGGCCGACGGCCCCTGCGATGGCAAGTTCGTAATCATCGATAGTGGCGCGGGACCGGGCGGGGAATATGGCGACGCGAGTATCCAGAATGGCGTGGCGGTCGTTCACATCGGCGCCTATATAAAGCAAGGATTTAGCGGCGCGACTCTGACCACAGCTATCGGGGAAAGCGCTGCGCATGAATCGGCGCATCTTTTTGGGATGGGCCATAGTAAGGATACGAATAGCATTATGGTCGAGGGGAACGCGATTTCGGTCCCGCGCCGCATGGCGGATCATCGCTCGTTTACTTCGAAAGACTCCGCTCGCTTTATCAAATTGGTCGCGCTCGGAAATACGGTTCCCCAAACAGGCACGTTTGTCATTTCTGCGCCAACCAATTCGACCTCTATCGTACCGGACGATAAAGCCACCGAAATAACCGCTAGCACGATCAATCCGGAAGCCCAACTCGGGTACGTTGCCAAATCGGGACAATTTGTCGAAGGCGAATATGTTTTCGATCCCACCACGAATGAATTCCATTACGCATACACGACCATAGGGAAGCAGTCAATTAACTATGCGCTCCATCTGAATGGGCTGACCTTCGACGGAGCGAATTACGGCAATTATTATGTGGCCGATCCAATCGCTTCCTCGCCGGGCTCCTATGCGCAGGGAATGCTCAGTTTCAATGTGCCGGGCGTCGGATCGGTCCCGATGTTTATTAATCTACCCTCTTCCGGCGTTGGAGGGGGCTTCAGTCCGTTGCTCAATATCTATTCGTGGAAAAATCCATTCGGTGGAAATGTATTAAAACGCAGCGATCTCGATGAGTTCTATGTCGTTGTTACACCGAACTACATCGAAGTCGAAGGACGATATGACGAAGACACGTGGGATGCTCCGCTCGGGACGGAAATTGTCGATGCCGGTCTTGAAGAAGAGTTTTTCGACCCGTGGATCGGCGAGGACGTAGCGTATTACTGGGTACTGCTTAACAACGGCGAGTGCTATTTGCTGAAATTTGTCACCTCCTATGATACGAAGACGACCACCTTCTCGACCGCCGATTATCTGCCGCCGAATCCATTTATGGCCGGCGGCGGAGCCATCTCGATCTTCGATGGACCCATCACCGTTTTTGGAAGCGGGACGGTGACTCGTTACGATTCCACGCAGAGCAAGTGGGTCGAGGATACGGCAGGATTGAATAGCGCGTATGTCTATGCCGCCGCCGCCGATACGAATGGAAGGATTTATGCCGCGACCTCCAAAGGGCTTTCGGAGCAACAAAATACTTCGCTCTCCTGGACCTCGACGGGATTTCCTCAAGGCTACACAGCCAGCGTCTATGTGGATCGTTCCGGGCGAGTGTTTGCCTCCAATAACGATGGCGTATATAAGAGTACCGATCATGGCACGACATGGACACTCGATACCGCCGGCACGCCATATCAATTTCACTTCACGCAATTTGGCGACGATGCCTTCGGAAATATTTATGCGGTCGCAAATAGTTACTCCTCTCCTTCCCGGCTGTATCGCTCGATGAATGGGACATCGCCGTGGGTAGAGATCGCGCAATCGGTGATGGCGCAAATCTTCGATAAGAGTCAGGTTTATAACGTTAACAGCATTTCGGGAGACACGTCGCTCTCGCTTGCAACAAAATTTGGATTATACCGCTCGACCGATCACGGCAGCACCTGGACTGAGGACAATGAATATGTCCATTCCTCGAGTTATTATTCCGTGGTCAAAAATGCGCAAGGCAAACTTTTGATCGGGAACGACAATGGGATCTTTTCAGGATATTACGGCGATACGTCCTGGCGCAAACTCTGGCCCCCGAGTGGAACGCTTAACCAAAATCGCAAGACTCTTTCTCTCGATGCTTTGGGTGAACTCCATACGATCGGCAGTGCGCTTTCGGGCTACGGGAATTTTGGAAGTGCAATCGCGCACTCCACCGACGGCGGCCAAACGTGGACGCAGGATTCCTCCAGCGTTGGAGTCGTTAGCCAGACGGGAGTCTTTTTTGCCGATCCTTCTGGAAAAGAATATATTGGAACGTATGGATCGACCGGCGTTCCCACGCATATTTATTCCCATCCCAAACAAGGTCCCTGGGCGGTGGACGAACATGGATTCGTCTCTCCGGGAACCCAATTTAGCAGTCCGTTGGCATTCGGTTCCGATGGCTCCTCGGCTTATTTCGCCGTTACCGATAGCAATTGGGCGTTGCTTTGGAAAAATACCTCCGGCACGTGGACGCTCGATACCGCAGGGTTGCATAAGGATCAAATCTACAGCTTCGGCTGGAACGGACACACGCTTTATGCGGGCGGCGCGTACGGCATTTATCAGAAAAGCGGCAATGCCTGGATTTCGCTCCCCTTCCCGAAGGACATTCCCGCGGGCGCGAATCCTTTTTATATCTCGGAGGATAGTTCCGGAGCGCTTTTTAGTTCGTTCTTCACCCAATTGCCGAGCGGGAATTACGGCACGAACGGCGTCTATTTTACAAAAGATCAGGGCCAGCATTGGATGCGCGTCAATCTTGCAAACGGAATTCCGATCAATGGACTCTATTCCTATCAGGACTCGACCTATGTGCTTACAACCAAAGGCGTCTTCGCCTTTACTTCGCGGCTCTGGGCACGCAGCTACATTCCGGAGGGAACCCATACTGGCGGCGCGACCACGCTTCATTTTGGCAACGTTGCAACCGGCGCGCAAGCTTCGATCCCGATTCGAATCACGAACTTTGGGAATGATTCTCTTCGCATCACGGGATATACCAGCACGAATAGTGCTTTTTCCCTGACGAAACTCCCGGCCGTCGTGGGTCCGGGAAACGTGCTGAACGCTCAGGTTCAATTCCTTCCGAGTACGAATGGCACTGCGCAATCGACACTTGTCTTTGCGAGCAACAGTATTGCCGGGCCCGATACGATCGTTGCAGATGGCGCTGCCAATGTAAATGGGGTTTCGGACCTGGTGCCACCGGCCATCGTGTCGCTCGAAAGTTATCCGAATCCTTTTGTCTCCTCTACGACGATTCAATATGTAGTTGCCGCGCGGGTAGGCGTCACGCTCACGATTTTCAATGTGCTCGGCCAGCAAATCGCGACGCTGGCGAACGATGTTGAAGACGCGGGGTCGCATTCGGTCTCCTTCGAGGCAGCCGGGTTAGCAGAAGGAACTTACATTGCGCGTCTTCAGGCGGGACCGAGCGTCCTGTCTCGGCACATATCGATCGTTCACTAAGGTGGTTATGTCTGTATAACTCCGACATTAAACCTCGGAATCTCCGGCACATGGTCGGCCATGGCGATGCCGGTGGAGACGATTTGGCGCGTCGATGATGCCATCGGTTTAGGCTACCATTAGCCGATGTCCTTTCGGCTGCGGTATTGGATCGCCGAATTCACGCGCAGTATCCAGCCACAATGCCATCGCTTCTCCAATATTTCGCAGAGCGGCATCATAGGAATCTCCATGCGCGATGCATCCTTCTAATTCTGGGACCTCCGCGACATAAGCACGATCTTCGTCGCTCCAGTAAATAATCACTTCATACTTCTCGTTCGTTGTATCCATGTGTGATCAGAATTTTTCGAACTTGTCTCACTTGGTACGGCTTGGCTCTGCCGCCCTCGGATTGTAAATTGATTTTATCTCGTGTGCCTGCTTTGCGGAAGACATGGTGGCTTCCCCCACGATTCCGCTCCTCAAATCCTAACCGCCGAAGTAGGTTGCAGAGTTCTTCGAATCGAATATTAGCATCCGCACGACCAGAGAGCACGCTCTGCAGAATTTGTCGGTAGTCTGTCATATTCTCGATCTACACCTGAATCACCCCCACGTTAAACCTCGGAATCTCCGGCACATGGTCGGCCATGGCGATGCCGGTGGAGACGATTTGGCGCGTGTCGCGTGGGTCGATGATGCCATCGGTCCAAAGGCGGGCGGCGGCATAGAGCGGGCCAGTCTGCTCGTCGTAGATTTTTTGAATATCGGCGAGCATCTTTTTTTGTACTTCTTCCGAAATTGCGCCGCCTGTTTTTTTGAGGCTGCTTAATTTGATCGAGAGCAGCGTCTTCGATGCCTGGGCGCCGCCCATGACCGAAATTTGCGAGGTGGGCCACGAAAAAATCATCCGCGGATCGTAGGCTTTTCCGCACATCGCATAGTTCCCGGCGCCATTCGAGTTCCCAATAATAAACGTAA
>Ga0207664_10000315_pt1 | contig 36069 bp, 43 predicted proteins | sample LARL83metaG_FD_184349 | JGI IMG/M metagenome (GOLD analysis project Ga0207664, IMG submission 184349) | Corn, switchgrass and miscanthus rhizosphere microbial communities from Kellogg Biological Station, Michigan, USA - LAR L8-3 metaG... | ecosystem: Host-associated > Plants > Roots >... | reverse complement strand
GCGCTCGTCGTAGAACAGCCACGACGGCAGGCGCTTGGGCCTGAGCGCCAGGCCGCGCTGGGCGACTTCCAGCAAATCGTTTACCGGTGGTCGGCGATCGTCGTCGCTGACGCCACAAGGTTGCACACTGCTCATCGATCCTGTCCCAATCGCAGCCCGGCGTATTGCCAACGGGCCTGAGGCGGAAAAAAATTCCGGTAGGTGGCGCGCAGGTGATCACGCGGCGTGGCGCACGATCCGCCACGCAGCACCCACTGGCCATTCATGAATTTGCCGTTGTATTCGCCCAGCGAACCGGGCAGCGGACGAAAGCCGGGGTAGCCGACGTACGGCGAAGCCGTCCATTCCCAGACGTCGCCGTAGAGCTGCAGCAGGCCGGCATCGCCGTGCGCCGCGCGGGGCTGGAAGCGCTGCTCGTCCTGCAGGTTGCCCTCGACCGCGACGCCTTGCGCGGCTGCCTCCCACTCTGCCTCGGTGGGCAGCCGCGCGCCGGTCCAGCGCGCGAACGCCTCGGCTTCGTAGTAGCTCAGGTGGCAGACCGGTTCATGCGGGTCGAGCGCGCGCACGCCGGCGAGGGTGAACTCGCTGGCCAGGTCGTCCTGCCAGTAAAGCGGATGCTGCCAGCCTTCGCGCTGCACGGTGGCCCACCCATCGGACAACCAGAGGCCCGGCTCGCGGTAACCGCCTTCGCGCACGAAAGCCAGGTATTCCGCGTTGGTCACCAGCCGGTTGGCCAGCGCGTGCGGCTGCAGCAGGGCGCGGTGCCGCGGCGTCTCGTTGTCGAAGGCGAAGCCCTCTCCGCGATGGCCGATGTCGACGATGCCCTCGCGGCCATTGATGAAGCGCAATGGCGTCGTGGTCGCCGCCGTCGATTCAATTGCAGCGCGATAGGCCGGCTGCAGCGGATTGCACCAGAGCGCATGCTTGATGTCGGTCAGCAGCAGCTCCTGATGCTGTTGCTCATGCTGCATGCCCAGCTCGACCAGGTCGGCAAGCTCGGGATCCTCGCCCTGATCGAGCAGCCCGCTCACCGCGTCGTCGACGGCGTGCCGATAGCTGCGAACCTCGTCCAGCGAAGGTCGCGACAGCAGGCCGCGTTGCGGACGCGCATGCATCGGTCCGACGGATTCGTAGTACGAGTTGAACAGCTGGCTCCATGCCGCATGGAAGGGGCGGTAAGCCGGATCACGGCACAGCACGAACTGCTCGAAGAACCACGTCGTGTGCGCCAGATGCCATTTGCCGGGGCTGGCGTCGGGCATCGATTGCAGCTGCATGTCTTCGGCGCTCAAGCCGTCGCAAAGCTCCAGTGTGCGGCGGCGCACCTGGGCGAATCGCGTGGTCATCGTGGCGGCGGTCTGCAATGGCCGGGCGGTCATCGTGGCTGCTCCGGCAAGGCCCTGGCGGCGGCGACAAGCCGGGGCTGCGGGTGGTGCTTATCGTTCAAAAGCATAACCGTCAGCATGACGTGCTTACCGTTCACTTATTGTGATAAGAAGATGGCAGATACTTTGCGCCGCCCATCAGACGCCTCGCGTCAGCGCGGCGCAAGGCCCTCTTCCCCCGTGGCTCATCACGGCATGCGTCCAGCCCGACAGACCGAGGTAACGCCCATGAAAAAGATCGTCCCCACCCTGCTCTTCGTTCTTGCCGCCGGCGCCGGTGCCGGCGTCGTGCAGGCATCCGAAACCGCCGCGGCCCGATCGCCGCTGCCGGCAGCGGACTGCATCGATACCAGCCAGATCAACGAGTGGCACATCGTCGACGCACGCACCGCCATCGTGCGTACCGGGCCGAAGCGCTACCTGGTGACCTTGCAGAGCGAATGCCCGCGCCTGGGCCTGCCGCCGGCCGGGCTGATCTTCCGGCCGAACCGGTCGAACGCCATCGTCAACCGCGGCCGCATCTGCGGCGAAGTCGGCGAAACGGTGCGCTCGCACAACCAGCCGTCATGCGCGATCGAATCGGTCAGCAAGATCGACAAGCCCCGTTTCGATGAACTGGCCGCGCAGGCCAAGCGTCATGGCAGCGGCGCGGATCAGCCGACGACCCTGCCCGCGCATTAGCGTCTGCCGTTCGATTGCATAAAAAAAGCCCGGCATGCGCCGGGCTCTTTTTGAAGTTCGCTACGGGAATCAGTTGCCGTCGTAGCCATCGTCCTGATCGTAGCCATCGTCGCGGATGTACCGCGTCTGCTGGCCATCGTAGATCGTGCGGGTTTCCACCACGCGGCGCTCCACGATCGGCGGGCCGTCCTGGTAGATCACCGTGCGCGGCTGGCTGTAGACAACCGGCGGGCCGTAGTACACCGGCGCCGGTCGCAGCGAATCGGCCACCAGGCCAAGCACGGCGCCCGTGACAATGGCGCCGGCTACCCAGCGGCCGCCGCTCCAGTGCCCGCCGCCATGGCCGTAGTAACCGCCATGCCCGTAATAGCCGCGGCCGCCATAGCTGCCGTGATATCCACCGTGGCCGCCGTGATAGCCGTGCCCGCCACCCCAGCCACGTGCCGATGCGCCAAGCGGCATGGCCAGCGCGGCTGCCATCGCGATACCAAGTACTGCCAGCTTGCCTGCGCCACTGAACTGTCGAGTCATGATCTTTCTCCGTTGTGCGGGATGGATGCTCGGCTGATCACACTTAATGTGGACTGAAGGGTTCACTTTTTGATGCGTGCGGAATCCCAGGGATTTATCCCCGCGTCGGCCTTGCGCCGGCGCAGCAGCCAGCAGCCGTGGATGTCGGCGCGGCGCGCGAAGTCGAACGGGATGCTGGGGGCGCTCCAGTCCTCGATCTCGAAGTGCACCGCCAGCGCCTCGCGGTCCAGCTTGAAGCGGCGGAAGTTGTTGGAGAACACGATCACGCCGTCGCGCGTCAGCCGTTCGTTGCAGGCTTCGAGCAGCTTCACGTGGTCGCGCTGCACGTCGAAATCCTCGGCGCGCTTGGAGTTGGAAAACGTGGGCGGGTCGACAAATATCAGCCCGTAATGGCCGCGGTCGCGCTGCAGGAAATCCAGCGCATCGAACTGCATCAGCCGGTGGTCGACGCCGGTGAAACCGTTCAGCGCGAGATTGCGCGACGCCCATTCCAGATACGTGGCGGAAAGATCCACGCTGGTGGTTTCCAGCGCGCCGCCGGCCGCGGCATGCACGCTGGCGGTGGCGGTATAGGCGAACAGGTTGAGGAAGCACTTTCCGTCGGCCAGCTCGCGCACTTTCGCGCGCACCAGCCGATGGTCGAGGAACAGGCCGGTGTCGAGATAATCGGTGAGGTTGACCAGGAACTTCAGGCCGCCCTCGTCCACCTCGATGAACTCGTTGCGCTGGTCGAGCTGGCCGTACTTGGAACCGCCCTTGCCGCGCTCGCGCGTCTTGATCGCGATGCGTTCGCGCGGCACGCCCAGCACTTCGCCGGCGACGCGGGCAATCTCGCGCAGGCGCAGCCGGGCCACGTCGGCGGGCACGTCGGCCGGCGCGCGGTACTCCTGGATGTGCAGGTGGTCGCGGCCATCGGTGTCGCCGTAGACGTCAATCGCGGCGGCGTATTCGGGCAGGTCCTGGTCGTAGGCACGCCAGCAGTGGATGCCTTCGCGCGCCAGCCGCTTGCGCAGGTGCTTGACGTTCTTATCCAGCCGGTTCTTCAGCATCTGCGCGCCGGCCGACAGCGGTTTCGGCTCGCGCGGCTTCTCGTCGCGTTGCTTCAGGTCGAAGGTCAGCAACACGGTTTCCAGCGCGCCGTTGTACAGCGCGTAGCGCTTGTCCGCATGCAGCTGCATCGCCCGGCCTAGTTCCACGTCGCCGGCCAGCACCGCGGCGCGCCAGCCGCTGAACCGCTCGCGCAGGGTATCGCCCAGTGCGCGATACAGCTTCGGCATCTCCGCGCGATCGCCGAGGCGTTCGCCGTAGGGCGGGTTGGTGATGACCAGGCCGTAGTCGATGCCCGGCGGCGGCGCGGCGCGTGCCATGTCCTGCTTGTCCAGGGTGAAGAAGCCGGCTACGCCAGCCTCCTGCGCGTTGCGTTTGGCCGTCTGAACCATGCGCGGATCGGCGTCGCTGCCGAAGAACACGCTGCGCAAACTGCGCAGGCCGCTCTCAGCCCGCTGCTTCGCTTCGTCCAGCAGGCCTCGCCACAACGCAATGTCGTGCTGTTGCCAGCCGAGGAAACCGAAGTACTCGCGGCGCAGGCCCGGCGCCACGTCGGCGGCCATCAGCGCGCCTTCGATCAGCAGGGTACCCGAGCCGCACATCGGATCGAGCAGCGCGCCGCCGGCGGCGTACACCTCGGGCCAGCGCGCGCGCAGCAGCATCGCGGCAGCGAGGTTTTCCTTCAGCGGCGCCTCGCCCTGCTCCTCGCGCCAGCCGCGCCGGTGCAAGGGCGAGCCGGCCAGGTCCAGCGACACGGTGGCGCGGTCGCGGCGCAGGCGCAGGTTGATGCGGATATCCGGCTCGTCGGTGTCGATCCCCGGGCGCGAACCATCGCGCTGGCGGAACTGGTCGACCACCGCGTCCTTGGTGCGCAGGCCGATGAACTGGCTGTGGGTGAGCCTGCTCATCGCGGTGCCGGCGTCGACCGCGAAGGTGGCGTGCGCGGCCAGGTGCTGGCTCCAGTCGATGTCCTGCACGCCGCGGTAGAGCGCGTCGTCGTCGGCCGCGTCGAACTCCGCCAGCGGCAGCAGGATGCGGCTGGCCAGGCGCGACCACAGGCAGGCCTTGTAGGCGGTTTCCAGCGTGCCGGAAAAATGCGCGCCTGCCAGCGCCTCGCGCACGTCGCCGGCGCCTAGCGCGACCAGCTCGTCGCGCAGCAGGTATTCCATGCCTTTCGGACAGGTGGCGAAAAACGCGCTGGATGATGGCCGGCTCATGCCGCAATCGCCAGCTGATCGAGCATCAACCGGAACTGCGCGGCGATCGCCTCCATGCTGGAAACCAGCCGGTGATCGTCGTCCAGCACCAGCAGCGGCAGGCGACGCTTGGCGGCAAACGCGTGCACGCCGGCCAGCGGGCAGACCTCGTCGCGCCAGCCGTGGACCAGGCAGGTCGGCACCTTACCGCGCAGATCGAACTTGCGCGCGTAACCCGGGATCTCGCTCGGCGTGGCCAGCAGCAATAAACCGGCGACCGGAACGTCCAGCGAGACCATGCCGGAGACGAACGCGCCCATGCTCGAACCGACCAGCAGCGGCGGCGCGTCCAGCGCCTCGATGGTGGCGCGCAGGCGGGCGATACGCGGCGCCACCGAACCGGCATGGCCGCGCGCATCGTCGGCGCGGTAGTCCGGCCGCTGCGTGCGCCAGCCCAGCGCTTCGGCCTGCGCGGCCAGCGCGCTGACCTTGGTGGCGTCCGGGCTGGAGTCCGAGCCGTGCGAAAGAATGATCTGGCCGCGCATGGCGGTCTCCATGAAAACTGCAGGATGCAAGGCGTTCATGGTAACAGGCGGCGTTTCCGGCCGAGCTTGCCGCATGCGAGACTGCCGCGCATGAACCCGAGCATCCACGATCAGCCGCTGCCCTACGTCGACCTGCTGCCGGAACGCCCCGCCGACGCGGTCGAACTGGCTGTGATCCACTGCACCGAGCTGCCGGATCTGGCCACCGCGCGCGAATACGGCGAAAGGCCACTGCATCCCAGTGGCGCCGGCAACAGCGGGCATTACTACATCGACCGCGATGGCGCGGTGTACCGCTACGTCCCCGTCACGCGCGTGGCCAACCACGTGCGCGGCCACAACCCGAATTCGATCGGCATCGAGCTGGTCAACCTGGGCCGCTATCCGCATTGGTGGGACTCGCATCACCAGCGGATGACCGAGTCCTATCCTGAGGCACAGATCGGCGCCCTGCTTTCGCTGCTGGCCCATCTCCAGGACGAATGCCCGAACCTTCGGCAGATCGCCGGACACGAAGATCTGGACACCGCGTCGATGCCGGCCAGCGACGATCCGGCCATCGAAGTCCGCCGCAAGCTGGACCCCGGCCCGATGTTCCCCTGGCCCGAGGTGCTTGATGGCAGCGGATTGCTGCGCGCCGGTGACCACGACGGCAGTCCCGATGCGGCGCAGTCGCGGGCACGTCCGCGCCCTCTATAATCGCGCTTCCTTCATCGCCTCGAGCTGTCTCCATGTCGCCCAACCACGTCACTGAACTGGTCGAACTGCTGCAGCTCGAGCGGCTGGAAGACAACCTGTTCCGTGGCCAGAGCCGCGACATCGGCACGCGCTTCGTGTTCGGCGGGCAGGTGCTGGGCCAGGCACTGGCCGCGGCGCAGGAGACCGTGGATCCGCGGCGCGAGGCACATTCGCTGCACGCCTATTTCCTGCGCGCGGGCGACATCGAGGCGCCGATCGTCTACAACGTCGAGCGTGCGCGCGACGGCGGCACCTTCTCGTCGCGCCGCGTGCTGGCGATCCAGCACGGCCAGCCCATTCTCAACGGCTCGATCTCGTTCCAGGTTCCGGAAGCGGGCGTCGAACACCAGACCTCGATGCCCGAAGTGCCCGCGCCGGAAGACATCGAACCATTGCACCCGCTGCCGCCGGACGAGGTAGCGCGCTTGCCGGTGAAACTTCAGCGCTGGCTCGGCATCGATGGGCCCTTCGAATTCCGGCAGGTGTGGCCGCGCGACGAACGTCATCCGGCCAAACGGCCACCGATCCAGCACATCTGGTTCAAGCTGACCTCGCCGATCAGCGATTCGGCGATCCTGCACCGCGCGCTGCTGGCTTACGCCTCGGATTTCCACCTGATCGGCACCGCCATGCTGCCGCACGGAATTTCCTACCTCACCCACAACGTGCAGGTAGCCAGCCTCGACCATGCGCTGTGGTTCCACCGCGCGTTCCGTGTCGACGAATGGCTGCTGTACTCGTTCGACAGCCCCACCGCGCAAGGCGGCCGCGGCCTCGCACGCGGGCAGATATTCAGCCGCGACGGCCGGCTGGTGGCCTCCACCGCGCAGGAAGGCCTGATCCGCATCCGCGGCGATTGAGAGGTTGGGACCAACAACCTCTCAGGCCGGCCATGACAAGGGCATGGATGCCCGAGTTGAGGCCACGCAGGAGCAGTTGCCCGACGGCCGGCCGCGGATCGGATACGCAGCGCCTGATCCGCGTGAGCGAGTACGGACATGCGCCGGACTCGCGATAGAAGGTGACCACAGGAAGTGGTTTTCTTCACAGGCTGACCCGATCGCGTAAACTTCCCGCATGCGCCAGATCTATAGCTCACCCCGCCAGGAAAACGTCGACCGCGTGATCGCCCTGATGGCCGAACACGGCATCGAGGCCAGCGTGGCCAACCGTTCCAACTACAACCGCTCGACCTGGCAGCGCTTCAGTTACTCGCAGCGGCAGGACAACCGCGACAGCTGGGCGCAGGTGTGGATCACGCATGCCGACGACTACACCCGCGCGCGCGCGCTGCTACGCGACATCGGCATCGAGCCGGTGATCCGCCATGGCGAAGAGCTGGCCGCGGTGCGCAATCCCACGCCGGCGACGCGGCGCCAATATGCGGTGGCGCGCGTGCGGCGCATCGTGCTGCTGCTGGTGCTTGCCGCAGTCGGCGTGGTGATGCTGCGCTACATGCACGTGTTTTGACATTTTCCCGATGGTGCGCCGCCACCGCGCGGGCATAGAATCGGGCCATGTCCCGCTCCGACCAAGTACGCCTGTTCCAGACTCTGCCCCATGCGTGCGGCTATTACGCCGATCGCACCGCGCAGAACCTGGTGCTCGACCCGGCCGCGCCGCAGCTCGACCAGTTGTACGGCCCAGCGCTGGAACGCGGCTTCCGGCGCGCCGGCGGCCATCTGTATCTTCCGCATTGCGCGCAATGCCGCGCCTGCACGCCGTGCCGCATCGACGTGGCGAACTTCGAGCCCGACCGTGCCCAGCGACGCTGCCTCAAGCGCAACGCCGACCTCACCATCACCGAGTCGATACCCGGCTACAACCGCGAGCGGCACGCGCTGTACGAGCGCTACCTGCAGACGCGCCACGCCGGTGGCGGAATGGACGATGCCGAAGCCAGCGATTTCCGCCGCTTCCTCACCGCGCCGTGGAGCCCTACCCTTTTCCTCGAACTGCGACTGGGCGAGCGCCTGCTCGCGGTCGCCGTGACCGACATCTGCCTCAACGGCGTTTCAGCCGTCTATACGTTCTACGACCCCGCCGAAAAGGGACGCAGCCTAGGCACCTGCGCGATCCTGCAGCAGATCGAACTGGCCCGCCTTCGTGGCATACCGTGGCTCTATCTGGGCTTCTGGATAGACGGCCATCCGAAGATGGACTACAAGCGGCGCTTCAAGCCGCTGCAGATACGCACGGCCGAAGGTTGGCAGCCGATGCCGCCGGACGCTCCGCGCTAGCTGTCAGGGTTGCGCTGCCGAGGCCGGTTTCTGCGGATACGGAAACAGCTTCTCCAGCGGAATCGACAGGCCGTCATCGCCGACCACGCGGCAATGCCCGCGATTGAGCTGGCGCGGCTCGCTGACGCCGCAGCTGTGCGCGATGATGCCGACCTCCTTCATCACGTTTTTCGCGTAGTGATAGACGCGCTCGCTCTTGTCGGTCACCACCAGGCCGCGCTGCAGTTTCGGGTTCTGCGTGGTGATGCCGGTGGGGCAGCTGTTGCGATTGCACTGCAGCGACTGGATGCAGCCCAGCGCCAGCATGAAACCGCGTGCCGAATTGACGAAATCCGCACCGACCGACAACGCCCACGCCACGTCGTAGGCGGTGATGCACTTGCCCGAGCAGACCACCTTGATCCGTTCGCGCAGGCCCTTGACGATCAGCATGTCGAGCAGCGCCGGCAAGGCCTCGTGCAGCGGCAGGCCGACACCTTCCATCAAGGTCTGCGGTGCGGCGCCGGTACCGCCTTCGGAGCCATCGACGATGATGAAGTCCGGCGCGCTTTCGATGCCGCGCCGATGCACCTCGTCGCACAGCTCGCCGATCCATTCCACCCCGCCGAGAACGGCCTTGAACCCCACCGGCTTGCCGGTGAGCTCGCGGATGTGGCCGATGCTGTCCATCAGCTGCGACACGTTGCCGATGTCGAGATGGCGGTTCGGGCTTTGCGAATCCTCGCCGACCGGAATGCCGCGGATCGCGGCGATCTCGGCGGTGACCTTGGCGCCCGGCAGCAGCCCGCCCATGCCCGGCTTGGCGCCCTGGCCCAGCTTGATGCTGACCATCTTCACCTGCGGATGGGCGCAGATCGCCAGCAGCTTGCCGTCATCCAGCTTGCCGTCGGGCGTGCGCACGCCGTACTTGGCGGTGCCGATCTCGAAGATGATGTCGCAGCCGCCTTCCAGGTGGTATGGCGCCAGGCCGCCCTCGCCGGTATCCATCCAGATGCCGGCCTTCGCCGCGCCACGCGACAGCGCGCGCACCGCCGGTGCCGACAACGCGCCAAAGCTCATCGCCGAGATGTTGAAGAACGCTGCGTGGCTGTACGGCTCGCGCGCGTACGGGCCGATCGTCACCGGCACCGGCTCGACGTGGTCCATGCCCAGATCAGGGAACGGCGCGTTGACGAAGAACGGCACGCCCTCCGCGCGCAGGTCGCGGCTGGATCCGAAGGCATTGGTGTTGTCCGCGTCCTTGGCGGCGCGGTAGACCCAGGTGCGCTGCGCGCGATTGAACGGCATTTCCTCGCGGTCGCTGGAATAGAGGTATTGGCGGAAGAATTCGCCCAGATGCAGAAACCAGTAGCGGAAGTGCCCGATCACCGGGAAATTGCGCAGCACCGCGTTGCCGGTCTGGTTGCGGTCGACCACCCAGGTCGCCATCAGCACGACCACCGCCAGGGCCAGCAACAACAGCGCGAACGCCGTGCACAATTCCACGACAACCACCAGCCAGTGCGCAAATCCGCTCGATCCCATTGCTGCTTCCTCGATCAGCCGTTGTATCCGGCAAGCCTATCGCATCGGTACCGCTCACCATTCCACGCGCAGGCGCCCCGCCGCGCGCACCGCCTTGCCGACAGCCTCATCCAGCGATCCGGCGCGCGCCAGCGTTACCGCCATGCGCCGCCGTCCTTTCACTTCGGGCTTGCCGAAAAGGCGCAGTTGCGTATCCGGCTCGGTCAGCGCTTCGGCGACGCCGTGATAGCGCGGCGCCACGCCGTCGCCCTCGACCAGCACGGCGCATGAAGCGGACGGGCCGTATTGATGGATCACCGGGACTGGCAGGCCGAGGATCGCCCGCGCATGCAACGCGAACTCGGACAATTCCTGCGAGATCAGCGTGACCAGGCCGGTGTCGTGCGGCCGCGGGCTGACCTCGGAAAAGATCACCGCGTCGCCGCGGACGAAGAATTCCACGCCGAACACGCCCCAGCCGCCCAGCGCGCCGGTCACCGCGGCCGCCTGGCGCTGCGCCTCGGCCAGCGCCACCGCACTCATCGGCTGCGGTTGCCAGGATTCTCGGTAATCGCCCTCCTCCTGGCGATGCCCGATCGGTGCGCAGAAACTCACACCATCGGTGTGCCGCACGGTGAGCAGGGTGATCTCGTAATCGAAATCGACGAAACCCTCGACGATCACCCGACCCTTGCCCGCGCGCCCGCCGGATTGCGCGTAATCCCACGCCTGCTGCAGTTCATCGGCGCTGCGCACCACGCTCTGGCCCTTGCCTGACGAGCTCATCACCGGCTTGATCACGAACGGGTAGCCGATCGTGGCAACCGCCTCGCGGTACTGCGCTTCGTCATCGCAAAAGCGATACGGCGAGGTCGGCAAGGCCAGTTCCTCGGCCGCCAGCTTGCGGATCTCTTCGCGGTCCATCGTGAGCCAGGCCGCGCGGGCAGTCGGGATCACCCGCTGCCCTTCCTTCTCCAGCTCGATCAGGGTCGGCGTGTGGATCGCCTCGATCTCGGGTACCACCAGGTCGGGCTTTTCGAATTCGATCACCGCGCGCAGCGCCTTGCCGTCGAGCATGTCGATCACGTGGCTGCGATGGGCGACCTGCATCGCCGGCGCATTCGCATAGCGATCCACCGCGATCACTTCCACGGCATAGCGTTGCAGCTCGATCGCCACCTCCTTGCCCAGCTCACCGGAGCCCAGCAGCAGGACGCGCAGCGCATGGTCGGAATGAGGCGTGCCGAAAGGCTTCATCGGATTCTCCGGGACGGGCAAACCGGCATTGTATGCGGCCGCGCCGCCCAAGCACCGCGTCGACTGCCGCGACGAAGGCCTGGTCGCGGCTCTTGCATCTGATATCAATTTGATATCTAATCTCGACACCTCAGGGAGACGAACACATGAACGAACGCAATGGTTTTTCCGTGGCAGGCATCCCCTTCATCGGCCTGTGCCTGGTGCTGGCCGGCCTCGGCGTGGCACTGCTCGTTTCGGCCATTCACGCCCAGCCGGAGACGCCGGCGGCGGCACCGCTGCTGAGCGGCCTGGCCTTGCTTGTCATCGATGCCTTTCTGCTCAAGGGCTATTTCCAGGTCGCGCCCAACGAAGGCCAGGTACTGCAGCTGTTCGGCAAATACGCCGGCACGGTGCGCCAGGAAGGTTTGCGCTGGACCAATCCGTTCTACGCGAAGCGGCGCATCTCGCTGCGCGTGCGCAACTTCGAGAGCGGCAAGCTGAAGGTCAACGACAGCGACGGCAATCCGATCGAGATCGGCGCCGTGGTGGTGTGGCAGGTACTGGATACCGCCGAAGCCGTGTTCTGCGTCGACGACTACGAAAACTACGTGCACATCCAGAGCGAATCGGCGTTGCGGCAGATGGCGCAGAGCTACCCGTACGATTCGCACGATGACGGCAAGCCTTCGCTGCGCAGCCATGGCGACGTGATCAACTCGCACCTGCGCGACGAGATCCAGAACCGTCTCGGCAAAGCCGGCGTGCAAGTGGTCGAAGCGCGCATCAGCCATCTCGCCTATGCCCAGGAAATCGCCCAAGCCATGCTGCAGCGGCAGCAGGCCGGAGCGATCATCGCGGCCCGCACCAGGATCGTCGAAGGCGCGGTAAGCATGGTCGAGATGGCGCTGGACCAGCTCAGCCAGCGCGGCGTGGTGCAGCTCGACGAAGAGCGCAAGGCGGCGATGGTCAGCAACCTGCTGGTGGTGCTATGCGGCGAACGCGGAACCCAGCCGGTGCTGAATACCGGCACGTTGTACTGAGGTGGCGACCATGGGCAGCTTGATAGCCATCTTCCTGATCGTGTTCATTGCGAGCCACGCCGCAAAGCGTGGACGCACGCGGCACTGAGCCCGCATGGCGGCCGAGAAAAAAGCCTATCCGCTGCGCATCAGCGCGACCGTGCTGGATGCGATGCAACGCTGGTCCGACGACGAACTGCGCAGCGTCAATGCGCAGATCGAGTACGTCTTGCGCGAAGCACTGCGCAAGGCGGGCCGGCTCAAGCCGGGCAAGAGCGAGCCGGCGGCCGACGACGACAACTGATTGATCGGGGAACACGACGATGTCCACAACCTGGGAATACAAGGTCATCACGCTCAAGCACGGTGGCGGCGGCCTGCACCTCACGCTGACGCCGACGGACGAAGAGACCACCGCGGCACTCAATCGCGAAGGCGCGCAGGGCTGGGAACTGACCGCCGCGATCTGCCCGGCCCTTGCGCAGCCGACCGTGCTGTACCTCAAACGGCCGCGCTGAACCGGGCCGGTTGAAGATCCCCAATGGACGCGGCTGTCCGAGGAAGCGATGTCAACGCGTCGCCAGCGATGCCGGCCGCAAGTCGGGCAGGTTGAGGATCTTCATGCGGTGGTCATGCCGGTTCGTCGCGATGATCGAGTTGCCCGCGCCGGTGATCGAATCGATGGCTCCCGCACCGCTGGCCGCGCCCAGACGACGCAGCGGACGGCCGTCACAGGCGTCGTAGACCACCAGTTCGCGGGTGGCCCGGTCGACTACCAGCAGCCAGTCGTGTTCCGCATCCTGCCAACGCACCAGGGGAGACGCTGTGATCGCATTGTCCACGCCCTCGCCGGCTGCTGCGTACGGCCAGGACAGATGCGCGACCCAGGCGACGAGCGCTGCGAAGGCCAGCCAGGGCAGCAAGCGCCAGGCGCGTCGTGCATGGATGCGCGAGTGCGCGCTGCGGCGAAGAGTCAGCGGCGTGTTCATGCCGACAGCGTCCCACCGGCCGATGACAACGCGGTGACGCGCGCAAGAACTACTCGTTACCGCGGCTCAGCGACCACCCGAACGCCATCCAACCGGCCATGAAAGCGAGCCCGCCGAACGGCGTGATGACCCCTGTCCAGCGTGGCGCGCCGAGCGCCAGCGCGTAAAGGCTTCCGCTGAACAGCACGATACCGGTGGCAAACGCGGCGATCGCGAACCGCCCGCTGCGGGCGCGCCCCAGCCCCGCGGCCAGTGCCAGCGCCAGCGCGTGCCAGACGTGGTAATCCACCGCGGTTCGCCACAGCTCGAGCCCGCGCGCATCGAGCACATCGCGCAGGCCATGCGCACCGAACGCGCCGAGCAATACCGCGCTGGCGCCCGCCGCGCCCACCAGCACGCCCGTTCGCGTCGTGACAGGTTGTCGCATCATGGTCGAATGTCCCGTTGGCCGGATCGTGCATGCCGGCGGCTGTCGTATGCTTGGCCGGTTGATCTACCGGATTCTCGCATGAAGCCCCGTCGCATCTTTTTCCCCGCTTTGCTGCTGGCCGTCGGCCTGCTGCTGGCCGGCTGTCATTCGAACGCGCCGCTGCCGCTGCGGCTGACCAACATCAGCGGCCACATGCCCGACCTCGACTTCAAGCTGACGGACGACCTCGGCAAGCCGGTGACGGGCGCGGACTATCGCGGCAAGGTGACGCTGCTGTATTTCGGATACACGCACTGCCCCGACGTCTGCCCGCTCACGCTGGCGCAGCTGCACGTGGTGATGCAGCGGCTGGGCCCGCTGGCCGACGGTGCGCGGATATTGTTCGTCAGCGTCGACCCGGGCCGCGACACGCCGGCCGTGATGCACGCCTATGTCAATGCGTTCGACCCGCGCGCCGTCGGGCTCACCGGCGAGCCGCGCGCGATCGAGGCCTTGAGCAAGCGCTACCGCTCGGCATTTTCGCGCGAACCGGGCTCGGCCGATGGCAACTACGAAGTGACCCACAGTTCCGCGATCTACGTGTTCGACCGTGCCGGCAAGGCACGCGTACTCGCCACGCCATCCGCCTCGCAGGACGATCTCGTGCATGACCTGCACCTGCTGCTCGACACCGGAGCCGACCGATGAAATCCACGCCCCTGTCCCTGCTGCTCGGCGGCCTGCTGTTCGCGGGCGGAGCCCACGCTACGGCAGCCGAACACGTGCACGCCAGCCATGCATGGATCCGCTTGCTGCCGGGCGACCTGCCGGCCGGTGCCTATGTCACGCTGCAGAACGACGGCGACCAGCCCGCCGCGCTGAGCGGCGCCAGCAGCGCGCAATACGCCGACGTGATGCTGCACCACAGCTCCACCGCCGGCGGCATGAGCCGCATGACGATGGTCGACGCGATGATCGTGCCGGCGCATGGCCAGGCGGTGCTGGCGCCGGCTGGCTACCACCTCATGTTGATGCAACCGACACATCCCGTGAAGGCCGGCGATACGGTCGTGCTGACGCTGAAGTTCGCCGACGGCAGTGCGCTGGACACCCGCTTCATCGCGCGCCCGGCCAACGCCATCGACGCCGGCGACGAGCACGCCGGGCATTGACGATGCGGTACATGCCCGTGCGCGGCCGAGATGCGGCGGGCTCTTACGGCGACCTTTCCAACGTGGCCCGACCGCCCACCGCCGAACGTCGATGCGGCGACCTCCTGGGCAACCGTCCGTTGCGCGAGAGCCGCAGCCACTGGCGCAGCGCCATCAGGCCACCGATCGATTCCAGCAAGGCCGACGGTACCCAGATGATCACGCCACCGATCAGCTGGCCGGTCAGCACGTTGAAGGTGAACGCGCGACCGCAGATCTCGAAGATCGGATAAAGATCGGTTTTGGAGAACGTGACGATCGCGCCGGCGAGAATCTGCGGCGTCATCGTTATCGCCGGCGACAGCACGCGCAGGCCGGCGGTCATCCGGCCCGGCGGATGCGGCCGGTGATCGAGCACCAGCGACCAGTAGGCGAAGCCGCTGATCAACATGCTCCAGTTCATGAAGCGATAGATGCGCCAGTCCAGCATCGCCAGCGTCTGCATGGACGGGATCAGCCAGATCAGGATGAAGCCGATGAACAGCAGCGTCGCGACCGTGGGGTTCAACAACACTCCGCTGACCACGCGCCACGGCCACGAGCGGCGCAACGGTTGCAGCATGCGCACGCGCCACGCCAGCGGCATGCCCGCACGCAGCACCGTAGCGGGGAACGAGGTGACGATCAGCAGCGGCGCCAGGTGATGCAGCAGCAGCTGCTGGATCCGGTGCATGAAGAATTCATGCTCGGCGTAGAAGTCCAGGTAGGTGTGCAGCGACAGGTAGATGATCGCCATGCCGGTCCAGAACGCCAGCCTGCGGCTGAAGCTCACCGGCACGCGCCGGCTGCCGCGCAGGTACAGCGCGCAGGTCAGCAGGAAGCTCGCGAGGAAGATCCACGAAAACTCCCACGGCACGATCCACTTGAGCAAGGTTGCGATCACGACAGCTGCACCAGCGCATTCATCCGCACCGGCGACACCGGCGACCTCCAAGCATAATCCCGCGCGCCGGTGGCGTCTGCCGCACGCGATGCGCGCGGTTGCGGCAGATTGCCGCTACTACCGCGGCCTGCGGCTGTGCCGGGTCCGCCGCCAGCCGTAGAGCAGGCCGATCAGCACTACCAGCGCGGGCACCAGCACGATGTTGATGACTTTCACGCGCAGGCCCAGCGCGTCGATCTCGGCGTTGAGCTGGTGCTGCACGTCGCGCAATTCCTTGTTGATCGCCAGCTGTCGCTGGCGGAACTGTTCGATCTCGCGGCGCTGCTCGGCGGTGGCCGTGCTGCCGTGGTTGCCCTTCGCCGGTTGCAGTTCATCCAGGCGCCGTCGCGTGTCGGCCAGTTCCTGCTCCAGTTCGCGCTCCTTCTGCAGGAACTTTTGGTCGGCCACGTTGCGCAGAGCCTGCACACGGGTGAACGGCCGCTGCGAAGTGGACCGGCCGCGGATCGACAGCAAGGCGGACGAGCCACTGAGGTTGTCCACCAGGTTCGTGACGAAGTCGCCGTTGTTGGCGAAGACACGCATCATGGTCTGGCCGAGGATGGTTTGCGGCTCGACCCACAACCGGTCGCTGAGCAGATCGGTGTCGCCGACCAGGATCACTTCGGCATTCGGCCCGGAACGCGCCAGGTGGCCGCGCTCGCCGGCCCGCTCGGGGAACGCGCTGTCGAACACGCCGCGCAGGCGCGCCGCCAGCACGTAGTGCGCGTTGTCGGCCTTGTAGTCCTGCAGCAAGGTGGTCGGGTCGCTGCTGGCATCCAGCACCCGCTGCGTCGGCACGACCTCCGCCTCCGCACTGCTCTGCAGCAGCGGGACAAGCCGCGTGCGTGCATCTGCCGCAAGATCGAAATAGCCCACGGTGGAGACGTTGATGCGCTGCAGGCTGGCGGTGACGACGTCGTTGCGGTTGAGCTCCTGCGAACCAAGGTCGAGCATGGCCGGATGATTGAGGCTGCTGCCGCCCAATTCGATCTGCAGCGCGCGCGCGCGATCGAGCACGATCTTGTGCGGGTCGTAGCGCACGCCCCAGGCAGCAAACAGGCGCGGCAAGTCGGAGCCGTGATCGGGATAGGTGGCGCTGTCCGGACCGTACGGGCTGTTGTCGAGCTCCGCGTCGGGATCGACAAATACCACCAGGTGGCCGCCCCCGAGCACGTACTGATCGATGGCGTATTGCGCATCGGGCGGCAACCGGCGCGGATGGATCAGCAGCACGACCTGCATGGCGCCATCGACGTGGCGCAGCGTGGCCGCGTCCATCGTGCGCACGTCGAACAACTGGCCGAGCTGCTGCATCACCGTCCACGGTTGCTCGCTGAGCACGGGGTTGCCATCGATCGGCAACGAGCTGATCACGCCGATCGCAGGCTTGCTGCTCTGGTTCAACTCGTACAGCAGCTTGGCGATGTCGTATTCGAGAAACGCTTCGCGGGCCGGATCGAAGAACGGAATCGCCTGCGTCTTTTCCGCCACGCGGTCATCGCCGGCGTCGCTGTCGATGCCGCCGGACAACGCGCCGCCCGACAGGCCGAAGAAGACCCGCTCGCCGTTGCTGCCGCCGTTCGCTGCCGTGAGGCCGCTGCCTTCGGCGCTGGCCTCGTCGTCGGAATACGGCACCGGATCGATGATCTGCAGGCGTACGTGGCCATGCGAGCGCGCCACCATTTCCTGCAGCATCTCGCGCACGCGCTGTTCATAGCTGCGCAGCTGCGGCAGGTCACGGGTGGCGTGCTCCGAAAAATACAGGGTCAGCCGCAACGGCCGCCTCAGGCTGTCGACGATGTGCAGCGTGCCGGGTGTCAGGGTGTACAGCTGGTCGGCGGTGAGATCGACACGCGACGCGCGCAACCAGCGGCTGCTGGCCACGATCAGCGGCACGGTTATCAGCACCAGTAGCACCAGCGCTCCGTACAGGACGGTGCGCCGGCTCAGCCGCAGCGGTACGAAGAACATCGGGGGAAGACGCAGCCGGGCCATCGGTCAGCGGGTCCGTTTCAGGTCGAGCAGCAGCACGCCGGCAATCAGCCAGCTGACCATGCTGAGCAGGAAATACAGCAGGTCGCGGACGTCCAGCACGCCGCGCGCGATCGCCTCGAAGTGGCGCAGCATCGACAGGTGCGCCACCGCGTTGATCAACTTGCGCGGCAAGGTACCGGAGAAGAAATCCAGCACCTGCGGCTGCCCGACCAGGATCAGCAGGACGCACACCAGTGCCGTGAGGATGAACGCCACCACCTGGCTGCGCGTCAATGCGGACAGGCAGGCGCCGATCGCGATGAACGTGCCGGCCATCAGCCAGCTGCCGAGATAGCCGGCCAGGATCACGCCGTTGTCGGGCGAGCCCAGGTAGTTGACGGTGATCCAGATCGGAAAGGTCAGCACCAGCGCCAGCCCGATGAACAGCCATGCCGCCAAGAACTTGCCCAGCATCGCCTGCCACAAGGTCAGCGGCAGGGTCAGCAGCAGTTCCAGCGTGCCACCCTTGGCTTCCTCCGCCCACATGCGCATGGTGATCGCGGGCACCAGGATCAGGTACAGCCATGGATGCATCACGAAGAAAGGCTGCAGGTCGGCCTGCCCGCGCTCGTAGAAATCGCCGGCGTAGAACGTGAGGATCCCGGCCAGCACCAGGAAGATCACCAGGAACACATACGCCACCGGGGTCACGAAATAGCTGCGCAGTTCGCGCCGCATGACCGCATTGACCGGCCTCATGCCAGGCTCCCGGGCGCATCGCCGTGCGCCGTGGTGATCTGCCGGAACACCTCATCCAGGCGGCCGCGTTCGAGCTGGATTTCCGAGACCTCCAGACCCTGTTCGCGCAGCAGCGTTTCGACCGGTTCGAGGATGCGCTCGCCCGGCTTGGGGAATACCGTGATGCGGCCGTCCAGCGGATCGATCTCGATCGCCGCAACCTGCGGCAACCGGCCCAGCATCTCCTGCGACATGCCACTGCCCGGCGCGCTGAACGACACCGCGCCGTGATAACGCGAGCGAGCCTCCAGTTCGGCCGGCGTGGCATCGGCGAGCAGCTTGCCGCGGGCGATGATCACCACCCGGTTGCACAAGGCGTGCACCTCTTCGAGCAGATGGGTGGAGATGAGGATGGTGCGGTCGCGCGCCATCAGGTCGATCAGCTGGCGCACCGCATGCTTCTGGTTCGGGTCGAGGCCGTCGGTCGGCTCGTCCAGCATCAACACCGGCGGATCGTGCAGGATCGCCTGCGCCAGGCCCACGCGGCGGCGCAGGCCCTTCGACAGCGTGTCGATGCACGAGCCCAGCACTTCCTCCAACTGCAATTGCTGCACCACGGCGTCGAAACGGCGATAGCCGGTGTCCGAATGGAAGCCGCGCATGCGCACGATGAACTGCAGGAACTCGCGCACCGTCATCTCGCCGTAGCTCGGAGCGCCCTCCGGCAGATAGCCGAGTGCGCGCTTCGCTTTCAGCGGTTCGCGAACCACGTCATGGCCGCAGACCCGGGCCACGCCCGAGGTCGGCAGCAGGAAGCCGGCGATCATGCGCATCGCCGTGGATTTGCCGGCGCCGTTGGGCCCGAGCAGGCCCAGCACCTGGCCGGGCTCGACACGGATGTTCAGCGCGTCCACCGCAATCAGGTTGCCATAGCATCGGGTGAGCTGGTCGGTTTCGATCATGTCCGGCAGAAGGTGGTGAGCGGAACGTCGAGCGGCACGCGAAAGGCGCCACGGACCGCATGCAATGTACCGCAAGACACCGGCAAAGTTCGGCCCGAAAGTCCGGCCCGGTCGTGCGGCTGGATGACCTTGCAGCAACCGGCACAAACGAAAAGGCCCTTCTCGCGAAGGGCCTTTCGATGACGCAATCGACGCTGGCTTATTCGCCTGCGCTGGCCGCCTCGGCGGGAGCGGCGGTGCTGCCTGCAGGAGCTGCGCTGCTGCCCGCCGCGGCCGGAGCGGAACCGGCGGCTGCCGGCGCGCTGTCGTCCTCAAGCGAAGGCGGCTGGATGCCGGCTTCCTGCTCCGGGGTCTTCTCCGGCGCGTTGGTGATCGGCAGGAACACGTTGTACTTCGCGTACGTGGTGATGTTGCCGCTGGCGTCCTTCACTTCCGGCGTGGCGATGATGTCGTACGAACGGTTGACCACGTCGTCGAACTTGTAGCCGTGGGTCTGCGCGTAGGCCTTCAGCATGTCGCGGGTCTGCGGCACACCGGCGAACGTGCCGTTCCACACGCCCTTCAAGGCGGCCCCGCCGAAGGCGAGCGTGGCGCGGACATTGCCGTCCACCACCAGGCGGCCGTAGCGATCCCGGCTGCCGACGGGGACGTTGTCCGCTGCTGGAGCAGCCGGCGCGCTGCTGGACTCGGCCGGCGCTGCGGAGGCGTCCAGCGACGGTGGCGTGGCGGCGGTGAGCTGCTCGCTCTGGCCGTTGACGGTCAGCGTGCTCGAGTCGATCGGCAATGCCACGTCGAAGCTGTAGGTCTGATCGCCGTAGTTGGTGGTGATCAGGATCCGCGGGCCGGTCACGTTGACGCCCAGCTTCTTGGCGGCCGCCTGGATCTCGGTAAGCGCCTTGCCGACCGCGTCGTCCAGCCCGTCCAGGCCCTCCTTGCGCTCGATCGACGTCGACACCAGCAGGATCGGCGTCGGCTGGGTCTGCTCGATATACGGGACCAGCTGGCTGTAGTCGATGTTCGGCACACCGGCCAGCACGTTCTGCAGATTGTTCAGGCTGAACTGGATGAACGAATCGGGATCGCCATGGATGTACAGGTTGGCGAAGCGGTTGATCAGGTTCCAGCCGTAGGACACGTCATACGACCAGGTCACCTGGGTCAGCTGACCGCGGCTGCCCTTGCGCTCCAGGTCCAGCGTGAAATGCTTGTCGAGCCCGCGCCAGCTGTTGTCCAGGTTCCAGATGATCTTGGCGTCCTTGGTGTTGCTGTCGATCTTGTCGAACTCGGGTGCGGCGCTGGCAATGGTCAGGCCGCCGTTGCCGAGCTTGGGATCGGTGCTGACCCAGCTGATCTCGGCGCCTGGGCCATAGGCCTTGCCGGAGAAATTGAACTGCACGTCCTTGTCGAGCGAACGCAGCACCGAGTAGTCGGGCAGTCGACGGAAATTGTCGAGCACGTCATAGACCTGGCGCATGTCCTTGCCGATGACCAGCTGGCGCTCCACGTGGCCACTGCCGGGCATGACCACAGCTGCCAGGACACCGAGCGCAGCCACGATGACCAGGGCAACAAGAAATTCAAAGACACGCATCATTCCAGAGTTCTCCGAAGCGTCTTTACGCCATACCTAACGAATGTTGCCCCGGCCATCGCGCGGGCCTGCCCGAGGGGGGAACCCGAGGGCCATGACAGGGGGTCGGCAAACGCCGAAGCTACGGATGTTACTTGCTCGTGGGCTGGAACGCTATCCGCTTTGGCAGGCCCCGTCCGTACCGCCGCGAGGCAGGCTGCAGCGCGGCCCCGTGCCGGGAACCAACGCCGGATCAGACGTTGCGGAAACTCACACGATGCCCATTTCCAGCGCCTTGAGCACGGCGCGCGTGCGATCGCGCACACCGAGCTTGGACAGGATGTTGGAGACGTGGTTCTTCACCGTGCCCTCGGCCACCTTCAGCGAGTTGGCGATCTCCTTGTTGGAGTACCCGCCCGACAGCAGCCGCAGGATTTCGGTTTCGCGCTCGGTCAGCGGATCGGGCTGTTCCAGGCTGGTGAAATGGTTCTGCATCCGGGCCACCCCGGCCATCAGGCGCTGGGTCACCATCGGCGCCACCAGCGAGCCGCCGCCGGCGACCGTGCGCACGGCTTCCACCAGTTGCTCCAGCGAGACGTCCTTCAGCAGATAGCCGCGCGCGCCGGCCTTGAGGCCCTGCAACACCAGCTGATCGTCGTCGAACGTGGTCAGGATGATGGTGGGCGGCAGCTCGTTGCGTGCGGACAGCGCCTGCAGCACTTCCAGCCCGCTCATGTTCGGCATGCGCAGGTCCAGCAGCACCACGTCGGGCTTGATCCGCGGAATGTCCTGCACCGCTTGCGCGCCATCGGCGCACTCGGCCACCACGCGGATGTCCTCGGACAGGTCGAGCAGCGAACGAACCCCCTGGCGCACCAGATTCTGGTCGTCGACGAGACAAACGGAAATCATCGCGGATCCTCGGACTAACGTGTCGGACTAACGTGGCTCAGGCAGTAACGGTGGAAACCGGCGGGACAGGCCGTTTTCGACGATGACGCATTCTTGCATGCGGCGAATTCGCAAGATTACGACACATTCAACGCCGGCGGTTCAAACCGCGAGGACGCGTGCGCCAGCGTCTTGTGTTCGCCCAGCGGCAGCCGCACGGTCAGCGCGAAGCCCTGGCTCAGGCCGGCATCCAGCGTGACGCTGCCACCGAACTCGGCCAGCCGCTCGCGCATGCCGGAAAGGCCATTGCCCGGCTCCACCTGCTCCGCGCCGCGGCCGTCGTCGCGCGCATGCAGCCCGAGCAGGCTTTCACCGGCGTAGGCGAAATTCAGCCACAGGTTGCGCGCGCCGGCATGCTTGGCGGTATTGGTGATGATCTCCTGCGCGCAGCGCAGCAGCACCTGCGCCCGGCGCGGATCCTCCACGCTGAATCGCGGCGGCATCACCACATGGACGTCCAGGCCCGGCACGCCCTCGGTCAGGCTGCGCAGCGCCTGGGTGAGGTCGATCGCATCGTCCTGGCGCAGCTCGCTGACCACCTCGCGCACGTCAGCCAGCAGCACCTTGGCCGTGCTCTGCGCCTTGCGCACGTGCGCGCCGGCCGCCTCGTTGGTGAGATGGCTGGCCACTTCGAGATTCAGGCTCAGCGCGGTCAGGTGATGGCCGATCAGGTCGTGCAGGTCGCGCGCGATGCGCATGCGCTCGGCAATGCGGCTGGATTCGGCCAGCAGCGCGCGGGTGGCGCGCAGTTCCGAATTCAGGCGGCGCTGCGCCTCGCGCTGCTCGGCCTGCTGGCTGGCCACCGTCGAGGTGATGAAAACCAGTACGGAAATGCCCAGGTAGATGCTGGCCTGGATGAAGCCGACCGCGATGCTGTGGTCGTATTCGGGGAACGTGGCGAAGATCGCCACCAGGCTCAGGTGCTGCAGCACCAGCCAGAACACCGCCAGCCAGAACGGCAGCAGCCACGGCAGCACCAGCGAAGCCACCACCATCAGCATCGCCGACAGGCCGCTATGGCTGTACCAGCCCACCGCCACCGCCGCCGCCGTCATCAGGGTGAGCCCGAGCAGCTTCAGCACCGGATAGCGGCGCGAGCCGAGGTTGCTGGTCAGCATCCAGTACATCAGGCCGAAAATCAGATAGCACAGCGTCCACAGCAACAGCGAGAAATTCGGGCGATGCAGTTGGTCGAGGCGTTCGGTGGCCCAGTTCGTCACCAGCGGCGTGCCCGCCGACAGATAGGTGAAGAAGCCCGCGTAGCGAAGCAGGCGGATGTGATTGAGGAATGGCCAGCGCATGCCGCATGATTGGGCGTGCCGCGATTTCGCGCAATGCGCGAGAAGTCATGTGCGGCGTTGGCCGATGGCTGCTTTACGAAGCTTTTACATGTGCGCCTGCCGGATGTAAGGGTTCCGGGCACATGTCATAATGGGCCATTGCGCAGGGCCGCCCTCGGCCTTGTCCCCGAATCCATACATTGCGGAGCAACGAATGGCCCTTGCCATCCGCGACGTGCGCGAGCACGACCTGGATGCCGTACTGGCACTCAACAATGCTGCCGGTCGCTCCATCCTCGCCCTCGACGCCACCCAGTTGCGCTACTTCTACGAGCACGCCGACTACTTCCGTGTCGCCGAAATCGACGGTCATCTGGCCGGTTTCCTGGTCGCCCTGCGCGAGGGCCGCGACTATGAAAGCCCGAACTACCGCTGGTTCGCCGAACACTATCCGCAATTCCTGTATATCGACCGCATCGTGATCGCCAACGCCTATCGCCGCCATGGCCTGGGCCGCATCTTCTATTGCGACGTGCACAGCTACGCCGAAGTACGCGTGCCGCTGCTTGCCTGCGAGGTGTTCCTGGAGCCTCGCGACGACGTGGTGGTGCTGTTCCACGGCACCTACGGTTTCCAGGAAGTGGGGCAGCAGCGCATGGGCGAACATGGCCCGCAGGTCAGCCTGCTGGCGCGCGACCTGCCCAGCTACGCCTTCGTGCGCGACACCTGGCTCGATCACGGTGGCCTGCCCGACGTACCGTGGCTGGCCGAACGCGAACGCCCTGCCCTGCATGATCTGCCGCCGCGCCGCCTCGCCGGGGAGCGTCGCCCATGAATGCCAAGGTGGACGCCTCCGATGCCTGCGACCTGCGCTTCGGCCAGGTCGGCATTGCCTGCGTGCGCGTGCGCCGCGTCGATGCGGCCGCGCTGTGCGACGAGCTGGAACGCCGCGTGCGTGCCGCGCCGCAGATGTTTGCCCGCGCCGCGGTGGTGCTGGACCTGAGCCACCTGCTCAACCTGCCCGACGACGGCGCCGTCGATGCGTTGCTTGAAGCGGTGCGCAGCGCCGGCATGCTGCCGGTGGGCCTGGCCTACGGCACCAGCGAGACCGAAGCGCTGGCCAAGCGCATGGGCCTGCCGCTGATCGCCAAGTTCCGCGCCGCCTACGAGCCGGCCAATGGCGCGGCAGCGGTCGAAGCGCCCGTCCGCGCCGAACCCGTCGCGCAGGTCCAGCGCGAGCCGATCCTGTCCGCGCCGGCACCCGGCAGCGTGCACAGCGCGCAGCAGCACGCCGGCTCGGTGCGTTCGGGTCAGCAGGTCTACGCGCGCGACCGCGACCTGATCGTCACCGGCGCGATCGCCAACGGCGCCGAGGTGATCGCCGACGGCAACATCCACGTTTATGGCAGCTTGCGCGGACGCGCCATGGCCGGCGCGCAGGGCGACGCCAAGGCGCGCATCTTCGTGTCCGATTTCCGCGCCGAGCTGGTGGCGATCGCCGGGCAATATCGCGTGTTCGAACAGATTCCTGACGACCTCGAAGGCCAGTCCGTGCAATGCTGGCTGGATGGCGAAAAGCTGTTGATCGCCAAGCTGTGATCACCACAACAAGAACAATCATGCGGAGATGGGCCCTTGACTGCTGAGATTATCGTTGTCACCTCCGGCAAAGGCGGCGTCGGCAAGACGACGACCAGCGCCTCGCTCGCCACCGGCCTGGCCATGGCCGGCAAGAAAACCGCCGTCATCGACTTCGACGTCGGCCTGCGCAACCTCGACCTGATCATGGGCTGCGAGCGGCGCGTGGTGTACGACTTCGTCAACGTCGTGCACGGCGAAGCCACGCTGAAGCAGTCGCTGATCAAGGACAAGCGCCACGACAACCTGTACGTGCTGGCGGCCAGCCAGACCCGCGACAAGGATGCGCTGACCCAGGAAGGCGTCGAGAAAGTGCTCGACGGCCTGTCCGAGGACGGCTTCGACTACGTCGTGTGCGACTCGCCGGCCGGCATCGAGAAGGGCGCGCACCTGGCGATGTACTTCGCCGACCACGCCGTCGTGGTGGTCAACCCGGAAGTTTCCTCGGTGCGCGATTCCGACCGCATCCTCGGCCTGCTCGCCAGCAAGACCCGCCGCGCGGAAAAAGGCGAGGGCCCGGTCACCCAGCACCTGCTGCTGACCCGCTACAACCCGGCGCGCGTGGCGATCGGCGAAATGCTCAGCGTCAAGGACGTCGAGGACATCCTCGGCATCGAGGTGGTCGGCGTGATCCCCGAATCGGAGAACGTGCTGACCGCGTCCAACAACGGCATCCCGGTCATCGTCGATGCCAATTCACATGCCGGCCAGGCCTATAGCGACACGGTGGCCCGCATCCTCGGCGAAGAGCGCCCGTTGCGCTTCATCGACGTGCCCAAAAAGGGCTTTCTCCAGCGCGTGTTCGGAGGTTGATCACGATGGGTATTCTCGATTTCCTGAAGCGCAAGCCGGAGGCCACCGCCACCGTCGCCCGCGAACGTCTTCGGATCATCGTCGCGCAGGAGCGCTCCAGCCGCGGAGCGCCGGACTACCTGCCGATGATGCGCAACGAGCTGCTCGAGGTGATCAAGAAATACGTCCACGTCGACCTCGATGCGATCAACATCAACTTCGAGCGCGACAGCGGCCACGAAATCCTCGAGCTCTCGGTCACCCTGCCGGAAGGCAAGCAGGCTGCCAAGAGCGAAGCCAAGACGGGCTGAGCCCGAACCTTCGTTGCCGCCCCGTTGTCGATCCGCCGGACGACTTGCGTCGTCCGGCAGCCCGTCCGTCCTCCGTCCGCGCTGCGCCCATGCATCCTGACAACACTGCCCGCCTCGAAGCCGGCGATCCGGCCAGCACCGTGATGCGGCTGGGCCAGATCGGTTTCGATGCACCCGCCGCCCTGCTTTCGCAGCATGGCCTGCAGCTGCGGCGCGTGGCGGCCGGCCAGCCGATCCCCGGCAGTTTCTGGGGCGACGAGGAAGCCGGCATCATCGGCACCACGGTTTACGCCCGCGACGACACGCCGGTGCATTCGCTGCTGCACGAAGCCGGCCATCTGATGGTGCTGCCGCCGGAAAGACGTCCAGACGTCCATACCGACGCGACCGATTCGGTGGAGGAAGAGGACGCCACCTGCTACCTGCAGATCGTGCTGGCCGATCGATTGCCCGGCGTGGGTCGCGACCGGCTGATGGCCGACATGGACGCCTGGGGCTACTCGTTCCGGCTCGGCTCGACCCGGGCATGGTTCGAACGCGACGCCGACAACGCCCGCGACTTCCTCCTGGCACGCGGCCTGCCCCACGCCTGACGACCACGCCTCCGGCGCGCTACTTCGCGTGCCAGTGGCCGTCGTCGCCCTTGCTGTACTTCTTCTTCACCGCCGCCCAGGCGATCTTGTGCGCAGCCTCTTCGCGCGACTCGTTGCCGCGGCGCTCGTCCTCGTCGGCGTATTCGTCCCAGGCGCTGTTGAACGCCTCCTTGTAGATTTCCTGGGCATGCTTGGGCACGTTGTCGCGCACGGAATCGGGCAGGTCGCTGATCGATGCATAGGGCATGGCTCGCACTCCGGGTTCGGAAGATCCGATGACCCTGTGCCCCGGGCGATCAAGCGGTCGTCAACGCCATGTTGGCGTCGCCGTAACCGCTGCGCGCTGCCCAGGGAATCTCGAATAACCCCGAGGCCGCCATTCCCGCGAAAGCGGGAATCCATCTGCATTCCGCGGAGCAACTCGGGACCGGCTTCGCTGCCGTCAAGCTCTTCCCGCTTTCGCGTGAGTGACGAGCAGAAGCGCGCGGTCATTCGCGCCTCCCTTCAGCGGCGAGAGACGTGCGGGTCGCCCGGCACGTACCAACGCCACGGTTCGTCGGCTGCGCGGGTGATGCCTACGCGCGTCGTCACCGTGGGCGTGGCCGGCGGCGGCACGCCATCGTCGACGATGCTGAATCCGCCGCTGCCGTCGACCAGGTCGATGCCGTCCTGTGCGCGGCCGATCCCCAAAGCCTGGCACAGGCGTGCGGGCCCGCGGCACAGATCGCGATCGCTGCGGCAGCCAGGCCGCGCCGCGCGCATCGCGGCCAATCCGGTCAGCGGCGCCAGCGCGCGCAACAGCACGGCAACGCCTTCGCCTTCCTCGCCGCAAACCGGGTTGCAACACCAGTGCATGCCATAGGTGAAATACACATAGAGCAGCCCGGGCGCGCCGAACATCGTCGCGTTGCGCGCCGTCCGTCCCCGCCAGGAATGGGCCGCCGGATCCGCCGTCCCCAGGTAGGCTTCGGTTTCGACGATGCGGCCGCTGCGCCCGTCCGCGCGGCGCAGCACCTTGTTCAGCAGATCCGGCGCGACCTCGCGCGGATCGCGCCGGTAGAACGAACGCCCCAGCACCTTCTGGCGCTCAGGCATGGGTCGGCAGCAATGCCAGAGGGTGGTGGTACATAAGAAAACGCCTGTGCAAAGTGGACTGTCTGCGGCCTGCTCAACCGCTGCAGTGTAAGGCCACGCCTGCCAGCGGCACTGGCTTCGCATGCTTCGCCGGCCTAGAGTCCGCAAGGCCATCCAAACGCGTCGCGGCGGGGAGGCCACCATGGCCACACGCAGGCTTGTGCTGCTGTTCGACGGCACCTGGAACAAGCCCGAATCGAATACCAATGTGGAGCGGCTGCGCCAGTTGATCGCGCCCGGCGATTCGGCGGGCGTCGAGCAGCTCGTCAACTACATTCCCGGCGTGGGCGTATCGCCCGGCCTCACCCACCTGCTCGGCGGTGCATTCGGCTACGGGCTGTCGGGCAACGTGCTCGATGGCTACCGATGGCTGTGCGACACGTGGCAAGCGGGCGATGACATCTACCTGTTCGGCTTCAGTCGCGGCGCCTATACCGCGCGCAGCCTGGGCGGCATGATCCGCAAATGCGGCCTGCTCAAGCGCGGAACCGGCGGCACGGGCAAGAGCGCATTGTCCGAAGCCTACGATTTCTATCGCGACGTCAAGACGAAGCCCGGCGATCCGGCGGCGCTCGCGTGGCGCGCCAGCCGCTCGATCGAGGTCGGCATCCATTTCATCGGCGTGTGGGATACGGTCGGTTCGCTCGGCATCCCTGATACCGCCGCCTGGTTCCCCTATGCGCGTTCGCGCTACCAGTTCCACGACACCGAACTCAGCAAGATCGTCCAGTACGCGTATCAGGCGTTGGCGCTGGACGAGCACCGCGCCGATTTCGAGCCGACGGTGTGGACGCGCAACCCGTATACGGTGAAGCCCGGCGAAACGCTCACCTCGAAAAAGGTCGAGCAGATCGAGATCGAGCAGCGCTGGTTCATCGGCTCGCATTCCGACGTGGGCGGCGGCAACGATCGCGATGGCGCCGGCCGCAAGCCCGACCCGCTGCCCGACCTGCCGCTGGCGTGGCTGCAGCGCAAGGCGATCGACACCGGGCTGGCCTGCCGCGAACTGTTGGTGCCGGCCGCCGATGCCGACATGGGCGTGCCGCGCGATTCGTACCGGGAATTCATGTTCGGCCTCTACAAGATCGCCAAACCGCCTTTCGATCGCCTGCTCGGCACCGGCGTCAACGAGAAGGTGGACGGCTCGGTGTGGCAGCGCTGGCTGGCCGACGCCAGCTATCGTTCGCCGTCGGTGGTGCAGGCGCTCGCGCATGGCAGCGTCCCGATGTCCGGCAACGACATCGCGCAGAGCCCGCCAGCATAGTTGCGCGATGGCGCTCAGCGCGGCTCGGCGATCTCCGCCTGCATCGCCTCTGCGGCAGCCGCCCCCGCCAGCGGCTGATCCGGCGCGCGGCGGCTGAGCGCCTGATGCCACCACCACGCCAGCACGCCGACGACGGTCAGCGCCGACGCGCCCAGCGCCAGCGACAACATGCTGTCGGACAGCAGCGGCGACATCACGCCGGCCACCGCACTGCACAGCAGCAGGCTGGCGAAAGCCTGCACCGAGGAGATGCCGCCCCGCTGATGCGGAAAACGGTCCAGCAGCAACAGCGTCAAGGTGGGAAACGCCAGCTGCACGCCAATCCCGTGCAACAACAGCGGCAGCATCGACCACGGCAGCTGCGGCCTCGCGAACACCCCGGCCAGCAGCAGGTGCAGCACGCACGCCAGCAGCATCACCGCATAGCCGGTCTTCACCGTGAAGCCCGCACTGCGTTTTCCCGCCAGGCGGCCGGACAGCCATGCGCCACCTACCAGGCCGCCGACCACCAGCAGGAACAACCACGGAAACCCTTGCGCCGAAAGCTGCAGCAGTTCGCGCACGATGCGCGGCGCCGACGCGATGTAGAGGAACAGGCCGGCGAAATTGACCGAGCTGGAAATCAGCAGCGGCCAGAACAGCCGGTCGCGGCCGAACGATCGATAGCCGGCCAGCAAGGTGCGCGGCGCAAACGTAGTGCGCTGATGCACCGGATGGCTTTCGTCCAGCAGCAACGCCAGCGCGGCCGCCAGCACGGTCGTGAAGCCTGCCAGCGTCCAGAAAATGCCGTGCCAGCCGCCCAGCGGCAGCAGCAGCGCACCGACCATCGGCGCGATCACCGGCGCGATGCCGAAAATCATCATCACCTGCGACATCAGCCGCTGCGCCGCGGCTCCCTCGAGGCTGTCGCGTATCACCGCCCGGCCCACCACCAGGCCCGCGCCCGCGCACATGCCCTGCAAGCCGCGGCAGGCCAGCAGCATCGCGAACGACGTGGACAGCGCCGCGCCCACCGAGGCCAGCGCGTACACCAGCATGCCGGCCACCATCACCGGCTTGCGCCCGATCGCGTCGGAAATGGCGCCATGGAAAAGACTCATCGCCGCGTAAGTGATCAGGTACACGCTGATCAGTTGTTGCAGGGCGGCGGCGTCCACCGCAAAGCGCGCGCCGATCAACGGAAACGACGGGAACACCGCATCGATCGAAAACGGCCCGATCATCGACAGTGCCGCCAGCAGCCATGGCAGGCTGCGCTGCACGGGGCGATCGCTTGGAATCATGGCCGGGCCACCGCGACGGAAAGGCCGGGCAGTATAGAGCTCGCCGCCTTCGCGCTTGACGATGGGGCGGCCCGATCGACTAGGATGGCGGCCCCGGGAGATGGCATGCCTCCCGTTCCGCGACGCCTGGTCACGGAACAAACCACTTCTCGCACAGGCGCGTTGAAGTTGATGATGCCTGCACCACCGGCTTCCGGCGGCGCAGGCATGCCTGCCACCGCGGCAACCGGACACTTCCATGGTCAGGAGACGCGCTCGTGGGCTTTACCGGATTTGTGGCAATCGGCGTCGGCGGCGCACTGGGCTGCTGGCTGCGCTGGGGCTTGGGCATGTTGCTCAATCCGATGTTCCCCACCCTGCCGCTGGGCACGCTGGCGGCGAACCTGGCGGGCGGCCTGCTGATGGGTTGCGTGATGGGCCTGTTCGATCACTTCCAGACCCTGTCGCCGGAGCTGCGGCTGTTCGTGTTCACCGGCTTCCTCGGCGGGTTGACCACGTTCTCCACTTTTTCGGCCGAGTCGGCCACCTTGCTGCTGCGCCAGCAGTACCTTTGGTTCAGCGGCCACGTGGCGGTGCATGTGATCGGTTCGCTGGCGATGACCGTGCTTGGCATCTTCCTTACGCGCAGCGTGCTGCGCCATTGATCCGGGGCCCCGCATGAACGAGCAGAACCTGCAGCACGGCGTGCACCTGATCTTCTATTGCCACCTGCGCGCCAAGCACGACGGCATGCTGCTGTCCGAATGGCTGCTCGAGCAGGCCAGGCACCACGGCCTCGGCGGCGGCTCGGTATTCCGTGCGATCGCCGGCTTCGGCCGCCACGGCGTGCTGCACGAGGAGCAGTTCTTCGAGCTGGTCGACGACCTGCCGGTGAAGGTCGAGTTCCTCCTGCAGAAGGACCAGGCGGAGCTGCTGCTCGAGCTGGTGCGGGCGGCGGGCGTCGACGCGACCTATGCACTCTCGCCCGCAGACTTCGGCGTGCTCGGCAGGCACTGAACAGGCGACATCCACAGCGAGGCATCGCATGAGCCAGGACGATCTGAAGAACCGCGCCAGCGAACTGCTGGAACAGGCCGGCATCCACATCGACGGCAGCGCTCCGATCGACCTGCGCGTGCACGACGACCGGCTGTACGCGCGCGTGTTCGCGCACGGTTCGCTGGGCCTGGGCGAGGCGTACATGGACGGCTGGTGGGACGCGGACGACCTGCCCGGCCTGTGCACCCGACTGCTCACCGCGGGGCTCGATCAGGAACTGAAGACGCTCGACACCTTGCTTGCGCACCTGAAGGCGCGCTTCATCAACCTGCAGCGCGGCGAGCGCGCCTTCGAGATCGGCAAGGCGCATTACGACCTCGGCAACGACCTGTTCCGCGCCATGCTCGGCAAGCGCATGGTGTACTCCTGCGGCTACTGGGCACGCGCCGGCAACCTCGACGACGCGCAGGCCGCCAAGCTCGATCTGGTCTGCCGCAAGCTGCAGCTCAAGACCGGCCAGCGCGTGCTCGACATCGGCTGCGGCTGGGGCGAGGCGCTGAAGTACGCCGCCGAGCACTACGGCGTCGAAGGAGTCGGCATCACCGTGTCGCAGGAACAGGCCGACTACGCGCGCGAGCTGTGCGACGGACTGCCCATCGAGATCCGCCTGCAGGATTATCGCGAGGTCAACGAGGAGTTCGATGCGGTGTATTCGATCGGCATGTTCGAACACGTCGGCGGCAAGAACTACCGCGCGTATTTCGAAACCGTGCGCCGCTGCCTGAAGGACAACGGCCTCTCGCTGCTGCATTGCATCGGCACCAACAGCGCGCCGGCGCAGACCGATCCGTGGATCGAAAAGTACATTTTCCCGAACTCGATGATCCCCGCCGCCAGCCAGGTTGCCACCGCGCTGGAAGACCTGTTCGTGGTCGAGGACTGGCACAACTTCGGCGCCGACTACGACCGCACGCTGACGGCCTGGCGCGCGAACGTCGAGGCGGCGTGGCATACGCTGCCAGACAGCTACGACGAACGCTTCCGGCGCATGTGGCGCTATTATCTGGCCGTTTCCGCGGGCGTGTTCCGCAGCCGCCGTGATCAGCTGTGGCAGCTCACGCTGAGCCCGCGCGGCGTGCCCGGCGGCTATCGCGTGCCGCGCTGAGGCCGCAGCGCGGCCCAGTTGCCGCGGGCCGGGCCGCGCCGCATAGTGCAGTCTGTCATCGCCTGGGGAAGTCCGATGAAACGCTGCGTCGCCATGCTGTTGTCCGGGTTGCTCGCCGTTGTCGCAGCCGCCGCCATCGCCGCCACACCTGCCGCTGCGCCCGGCTCCGGCTACTTCGACAACACCGGCCGCGACGACGTGCTTGCCGGCGGCGTGAAGATGATCCCGATCACCACGCCCAAGGGCACGTTCCATGTCTGGACCAAACGCGTCGGCAACAACCCGAAGCTGAAGGTGTTGCTGCTGCACGGCGGCCCTGGCGCGACCCACGAATACTTCGAGGCGTTCGACAGCTACTTTCCCGGCGCCGGCATCGAGTACTACTACTACGACCAGCTCGGCTCGGCCTACAGCGACCAATCGAAAGATATCTCGCTTTGGACGATCGACCGCTACGTCGACGAGGTGGAACAGGTGCGCCAGGCGCTGCACCTGGACAAGGGCAACTTCTGCCTGCTCGGCCATTCCTGGGGCGGCGTGCTCGCCATCGAGTACGCGCTGAAATACCAGCAGAACCTGAAGTGCCTGGTGATCTCCAACATGGTGGATTCGATCCCGGCCTACAACGATTACGCGCACAAGGTATTGATGCCGGCGATGGATCAGAAGCAGCTCGCCGAAGTGCAGAAACTCGAAGCCGAGCACCGCACCGACGATCCACGCTACATGCAGATCCTCACCACCCTGCACTACGAGAAGCACGTGCTGCGCATGCCCGAGTCGCAGTGGCCGGAGCCCGTGACCCGCTCGTTCGCCCACATCAATGAGCAGATCTACACCTTGATGCAAGGCCCGAGCGAACTGGGCGCCAGCGGCCGCCTGCTGAACTGGGACCGCAGCAGGGACCTGCACCGTATCACCGTGCCCACCCTGGTGATCGGCGCGCAATACGACACGATGGACCCGAAGTACATGGCCGGCATGGCGAAGAAACTGCCGCATGGGAAGTTTTTGCTGTGCCCGAAGGGAAGTCACATGGCGATGTACGACGATCAGCGGACGTACTTCACGGGCTTGATCGGATTTCTGCGCGGCGTGGAAAGATAGCGGCGATGTCGGAGCAAACGCGGCCCTGGCTGCCTGGAACGCCGTCCACCGTCCGGGCCGGCCAACACGGCGAGCCGCGTGAGCTCGCCTCGGAAACGTGATCCCGCATTCATGGGAGTTGAAAAATGGATGGCCAAAAGAACTACTGGTTTCCCGCCAAGCGCTACGGCTGGGGTTGGGGCCTGCCGGTTCGGTGGCAGGGTTGGGTTTGCCTGGCCGTCTATGCGGCGTGTGTTGCCCTGGTCATTCGTTTCCTGCGACCGGCGGCTGATCCCATCGTGTTCGGGATCAGTCTTGCGCTGCTGACTCTCGGCCTGATGGCCGTGTGCTGGCTGAAGGGCGAACCGCCACGCTGGCGTTCCGGCGACTGACCCGGGATTGGCGTAGCGCGCATCGCAAGGATTCATGCAGGAGGAAGGAGACTTTTCGCGCCACTTCTTTTAGCTTCAGCACGATGCAACCCAGCGGACGCGATTCATGAACACGCAGACCTCCCTCTCCGACTACCTGATCCTCTCCCGCGGGCAATGGGACAGGGACGCTTCGCCCGAAGCCATCCAGGACGCGATCGACCGGTTCTACGCGTGGCACGACAAGCTGGTGAGCGAAGGCACGATGGGCCCCGGGGAGCGGCTGGCGCGCGAAGGCAAGGTGGTGTCGCGGCAGGCGGTCAAGGACGGGCCGTTCGCCGAGGCGAAGGAAGTGGTCGGCGGCTACTGGTTCGTCCGCGCGAACAGCCTGGAGGAAGCCGCGCGCATCACGGCGGAGAATCCATGCCTGGCTTTCGGCCTGGTCTGCGAGGTGCGGCCGCTGGACCCCGTGCGCGCCAGCGCGTACGCACTGACCAACGAAACGCCGACCTGACAGCCATGCATGTCCACCTCGACGACCTCACCGGCCCCGACATCATCCAGCTGCTGCGCGAGCACCTGCAGGGCGTGGCGCAGCACTCGCCGCCGGAGAGCATCCATGCGCTCGACCTCGACGAACTGCGCCGGCCGGACATCAGCTTCTGGAGCGTGTGGCACGACGGCCAGCTGATGGGTTGCGGTGCGTTGAAGGAGATCGATCGCCGCCACGGCGAAATCAAGTCGATGCGCACGTCCGCAGCCCACCTGCGCAAGGGCGTGGCGGCGCGCCTGATGCAGCACATCCTGGACGAGGCCGCGCGTCGCGGTTACGAACGCGTGAGCCTGGAGACCGGCTCGATGGATGCCTTCGCGCCGGCCCGCCGGCTGTATGCGCGCTTCGGCTTCGTGCCGTGCGGGCCTTTCGACGGCTATGTCGAGGACCCCAACAGCGTGTTCATGACCCGTGCGCTGCAGGCGACCACGCCGGCATGAAACCATCCCTGTCCGCTCGCCTGCTGCTCTGCCTCGCCCTGCTGCTGCCGGCGGCATCCATCGCCCGGCCCGCGCTGTGGGTGGTGAAGGACGCCGACACCACCATCTACCTGTTCGGCACCGTGCACCTTCTACCGACCGATACGGATTGGCATTACCCGGCGCTGGACCATGCCGTGGCGGACAGCCGCACGCTCTACATCGAACTCACCGACGACAGCCAGGCGAACATGATGGCGCTGGTGCTGCGCTACGGACTGGACACGGCGCATCCGCTATCGAGCCTGCTCAGCGAGTCCGAACAGCAGCGCCTGCGCATGGCGGCGAACAAGGCCGGCGTGCCCGGCGGCATGCAGGCGCTCAACGTGATGCGCCCTTGGCTGGCGGCATTGACGCTGGCGACGGCGCCTTTGCTGAAGGCCGGGCTCGACCCCGAGCATGGCGTGGACAAGCAGCTGAAGGCGCAGATGTCCGGCGCCGGCAAGCAGGTGCTAGGGCTGGAAACCGCCGAGCAGCAGATCCGCTTTCTGGCCGACATGCCGAAATCAGTCGAGCTGGCCTTCCTGCGCTCGACCATGCGCGAGGTCGACAAGGGTTCGATCGAACTGACCGAGCTGATCGACGCCTGGAAGAATGGCGATATCGCCACCATCGCGCGTCTCGAAGACGAGGACATGCGCAAGACCGAGCCGGGGCTTTATCAAAAGCTGCTCGTGCAGCGCAACGAGATCTGGGCGACGAAGATCGCCACGATGCTGCAGCAACCAGGCACCGTCTTCATCGCCGTCGGCGCCGCACACCTGGCCGGACCGGACAGTGTGCAGGCACAGCTGCACAAGCTGGGCGTCGACGCGGTGCGCCAGTAGCGCCGCGCGCGGCACCGAACCCTCAGATCCAGCGCTGCACGGCCTCGGCCGTATCGGCGGGCGATGCGTTGAAGCAGATCCTCGCGCTGGGTGCGTGCTCGTGGATCAGGTTGATCAGCTTCTCGAACAGCAGCAGCAACGATGGCGCGCGCAGGCCTGCACCGATCATCACGCAGTCGAACGCCTGCGTCCGAAGTCGCCGCGCGACCTCCGCTTCGGCGTTGCCGCCGGTATCGACGAGGCAGCTCTCCACCGCATAGCCCAGCCCGCGCAGGCGCTCCAGCTGGGCGTCGATGAATGCCCTGACGAGATCGACGCTGAACCCGGGAAATTCCGACGGATCGGCGCAAGCCGGATCCAGCCCGAGGGCAAGTACGTTTTTCGACATGCTCGATTCCGATGCGTGGTCTGGTCAGTCGATGCCGGCGACGGCATGCGGCACGTAGGGCGCCTCCAACGCCTCGA